>Ga0114999_10003891_pt1 | contig 18422 bp, 11 predicted proteins | sample ArcticOcean_MG_C_3_FD_89820 | JGI IMG/M metagenome (GOLD analysis project Ga0114999, IMG submission 89820) | Marine microbial communities from western Arctic Ocean - ArcticOcean_MG_CB8_126 | ecosystem: Environmental > Aquatic > Marine > Oceanic | place: Arctic Ocean: Canada Basin | collected...
CGCGAGTGGTTATCCAGTGAGGGAATCAAGACTCTGTATATCGAACCGGGTAGTCCTTGGAAAAACGGATACATCGAGAGCTTCCATGCCCGCTTCCGTGAGGAGTGTCTTAATCGCGAACAATGTGTTCTTTGCCGCATTTCCAACGAAGTGGTTGGAAGGGGATCGGTTTGTGTTGAATTTTACCGGAGGCGGTCGTGGAAAAGACAACGACTCTTTTAATACTGTCGAAGGCTTTTTTATTCGACCTTAAAGCTCGACCCGAATACCTGATGACATCGACCAAGGAAGGTAACGGTAACCGGCGGGTCTGGAAGAGTCTCCTTCATAGCGATCATAGTTGGGCTCGTTGGTCACGTTCTGTAGATCGGCAAAAAACCGGACATTGTTTCTTAATTGATAAGTCAAACTGACGTCGAGCTGACCATTATCCAATAGATAGATATCCTCCTCCGCGTTGTCGGATATGCGTGTGGGCATGACATCCTCATATGCATAGCGCACCTGAGCAAAAAACTTTTCGTTCTGATAAGACAGGGTGAGTTTCAATTCGTTATCCGGCATGTCTGTTAGCGGAAGCACCTCTCCAGGGCGGGCAGGATACTCGATTTCTGACTTCTGTTTCGTGTAGTTAGCATTCAAGGACAGACCGTCAGGTAGAAAGGAATTTTCAAGCGGTTGTCGCCAGGTGAATGTGGCTCCCTGTATATCCGCCGAAGCGCTATTTTCATAGCGTTCAAGTTCGAAACCTTGATAGATACCGGTTTGAACAATCTGCTGCCGACTAAATATGTAATCTTCAACGGATCTATTAAATACCTCCATTGAGAGTAGGGCATGACTGGGAAGTTCAACATCCACCGACAAATCGTAGTTGGTGTAGAGCGTTGGTTTTAAGTTTGGATTCCCTTCGTCGATTTCTTGTTCTTCCAGGTTCACACGTCGGTAGGGGACTAGATAGGTGTAGGAGGGGCGATCAATCGTGTTGGTGTAGGAACCAATGAGAGTGATCGTGTCACTCCATTGATAACGAAAGTGAGCGTTGGGGAATATATTGTCGTAGGAAGATTCTCCAGGGACCTGATTGGTTTCCAAGTATACCGTTTCGCCTAAATCATTTTGGCCGAGCACGACTTCGTTTCCTATGAAATCTACTTGAGTGCTCTCGCTGCGCACACCCAGGATAGTTCTCCAACGCCCTAACTCGAAATTGAGCATGCCATAGACAGAATCCACTGATTCATTTGCCGTGTAGGTATTGGGGTCACTGTTTTCACGTGTTCTGCGTTCGTTCAGTTCAAACGCTTCGAAGTTGGTTTTATAAAATGCTTTGGCGGCCTCGGCATCTGGTATCGTTTCCATATGGTATCGCCCTTCCAAGAGGTCTGGAAAACTAAGATCCGACAAGACGTCTGCTACCGTAAACGATCCGTTGAATTTATCGTAGATATTGTATTCAGAAATCCGATCGTTTTCACGTGACCGGGATTTGTAACCCGCCTTGATGAATAGGTTTTGCTTTTCCAACAAATCATTCCACTTGAAATTGATTGCAGAAATGGTGTCAGACTCGTCTCCAAGATAGAAGCGATCAGCCAGGTCTTCGAACTCGCAGGCACTAGCGTCATCCAATTGTTTCCCATTGGTTATGGTGGACACGGGAAATCTTGGGTCATCGTTCAAGTCATAGCGTAGGTCTACATCCTTTTGAACAAAACCAGCAGTGAAATAGTTAGTGTATTCTATTTCATCATCCTTCATGGTAAACTTAAAGTCTATGAGGAAGTTTCCCTTCTCGTACAGGCCATCCAGCGTTGATTCAGCTTCGTCTGAACGGGTTTGATATCTCCAGATAGAATTGCGGATGTCAGCATTCTCTACATCTCCACCCGCTTCATCGACTGAAACATAGTCGCCGCGGTAATAGCGAAACTTTTTTACGTTGTAGGCGGTATTGTAATCCCTATTCTCAACGGTTGCTCGCCAGGAAAAACTGAGTTCATCGGTTGCTTTGTAATCAAAGGCCACGCTGTATTCTTTGGTTTTGTAGTCCCTTTCATAGTTTCCATATCCCGAGTCTCTTAATACAAATTCCTTGGATCCGTCGATGGTTGCCGATCTCCAGTCCTGGTATAGGGTTTCAGTTGCATAGGCAGAATCTCGAAACGAAATGGAGGCTCTCGCGCCCCAGGTTCTTGCTTCATTCAAAGGTCCACTGAATGTGAGACGTCCGCGGTAGCCTTGTGCTGAATCGAGGGAATCATAGCTCCATGAACTTTCCAAGGAAGTGGTTCTTTTTTTCTGATCATAGGTTGGACGAGTTCTTAAACTGATAGAACCACCTCTGGAGTCTGCATCAAGATCAGGCGTTACAGCCTTCATCACTTTTACGGATTCAACGTTGTTGGCTGAAATACTTGAAAGCGAAACCCCTGAGTTTTCTCCATCAATTGTAACGTTGGCAAAATTGAGATCCGGTCGACGCTTCACGGCATCTGCAACGGATGAATCTTCGACGAGGCTTACTTCGTCTTTTTCACTAACGATGGAATCGTTGTTTTCATCAGACGTTTCTGTTTCCTGCTCCTCTGGAGTCGAAGCGGCTTCCTCTTCCGTAAACCCAATAATTGAAGAGCAACTCAAGGCAAAGAATAAGAACCAGGGGCGTATATATGATTGGAATAGGCGCCATCTGAAAATAGTTTCAGAGGCACAGTTAGAGGAAATAGTCATAGAGGATAGGAGGGATTTAGGATGGGAATTAGGATGGGAATTTAACGACACTTAATTACGCAAAATTTGGGAGCAAACTTATTATTTACCAACTTGCAGCTCCTTGCTCCGGTCAGAGGGAATCCATAACAAATTTTTACAAATTTGAGCAATGAGCCGTCACTCACGGTAGCGCATAAGCGACGAATAAATCTGCTGAGGGAGATCCCCTTCCGCCTCCGCATGCGATCAGGATAAACTGTTTGCCGTTTACGGTATAGGTTGAGGGTGTTGCATAACCTCCGAATGGCAGCTTTCTCCTCCACAATTCTTCTCCGGTATTCCTATCATAAGCGCGCAGGTAATTATCGAAGCTGGCTCCGATAAACAATAATCCACTAGCGGTCAGAATAGGGCCTCCAAAACTTTCTCGGCCGGTAGGTGGAATGCCTTGTTCTATTAATTCATCGAATTGGCCGAAGGTCGTTTTCCAGAGATACTCCCCTGTGTTCAGATCTATCGCATTCAAGTTTCCCCAAGGAGGTTTTATGGCTGGATATCCTTTTGAGTCTCGCCAGATATTGTTGCCGGTGTGGATGAATCGCACCGAAGTTTCGCTGTTTGAATTGTCGCTGTTTTCAGGGTGCTGTCCGGTTTGACCTGGAACCCCAATAAAAGTCATCAATTCAAAAATATCTGTTCCTGAAAAATGTCTGAATCCTGGCATCGTTGTGCCTCCAAACTGAATGATCTTAGCAATCTCCGCTCGCGACTTTCTGTCTTTTATACCGATAAGGCTGGGAACCACCTGACCGAATGCATCACCGCCCGTCAAATCGGGCCCGTGGCAAGCAATACAGGTTTGATTATACAGAGTTTCGCCTCGGGATCCGCTGACCGTAGCATCGATCATAGTCAGGATGGCCGTGCTTTCGTTGGAGTTAAAATAGAGAACCCCATTGTTATCCATGGCGGCACCGCCCCATTCGGTTCCTCCAATCATTCCGGGATGGACAATGGTATCCTTGGTTAAACTGCCAGGACGCCAAGGCACATGGGGTTCCATGGACGAATACTTGGCAAGGATCTCCGCCTTCGATTCCGGAGTTATGTCGGATAGCTGATCCAGTGAAAGGGTTTCGCGCACATAGGGGATCGGTTTGCTGGGCCGGGGTTGAGTTTTGGCGGTTTGCTCACCTGGCATGGTCGAAGTCGGTACGGGTATTTCTTCAATTGGAAAGAGCGGCTCTCCTGTTACCCGATCAAAGACAAAAAGATAACCTTGTTTTGTTAATAAAGCGACCGCCGGTATTTCTTTCCCATCCTGTTTGGCTGTAAACAGGTTGGGTGGTGTTGGAAGATCGTAGTCCCATAAATCATGGTGCACTGTCTGGTAATGCCAGATACGCTTCCCTGTGCTTGCATCCAGGCAGATAAGAGAGTTGGCAAACAGGTTGTCTCCCAAGCGATCTCCACCGTAATAATCAAAGGTCGCCGAACCGGTTGGGCAATAGACCAACCCTCGCTCATCATCCAAGGCCATTCCTGTCCACACATTGGCTCCTCCAAAATCTTTATAAGCGTCCTTCGGCCAGCTTTCATATCCGAACTCACCCGGTTGAGGAATGGTATTGAATCTCCATTCCTGTTCTCCTGTTAAGACATTGAAGGCTCGAATGTGTCCTGGGGCTGCGGGTAAAGATTCGGATACAGAGCTTCCCATAATAATGAGGTCGTTATAAACGATACCCGGTGTTCGGCTGCCATAGGCCAGATTGTCGATGTTTCTACCCAAGCCTTTCTTAAGGTCTACTTTCCCTTCGTCTCCAAAGCTTTTAATTAAAGTTCCGGTTAAAGGATCTACAGCCAGAAGGTAGTGGGTCACTACATATACAAGTCGGTCTCCTCCCTTTCCGGACCAATAGGTTAAACCCCGGTTAACGCCTGAGGCCGTGATCGGGGTATCTAAGGATTGGTTGAGAGTCTTGATAGGATCGAACATCCATTGTTTAGCTCCAGTACTTCCGTTGAGGGCATAGAGCTTTAGCTTCGCACTTGTGAGATACACCACACCGTTTATCGCAAGTGGATTGCATTCCAGTAGCGAGTAAGCACCCGTGGGTACTCCTCCTGCATCGAAGGTCCAAGCGACCTCAAGTTGACTTACGTTTTGAGGCGTAATTTGGTCGGCCGATGAATACTGACTGGATGCATTGTCTCCCAGGTAGACTGGCCAATCGTGGGTTTCATCGTTACGTCCACAACCTGCTAGAAGCAGGAGCGATAACAGTGGAAGGGACTGGTTGGATAAGGTGAGATTTTTCAAAGTTAGTTTGGAAAGAATGCAATAAAACTTGCTGAATGCCCGAGATCAAGGATGGACGTTGACTCAAGTTGAGAGATTGAAATTCTAATTTACTATGAAAGCAGGTCGATTTGTGGGTCCACGGAAAGTTGAATTGGTAGATGTCCCTTTGCCGGTGATCGGTGAGAATGAGGTCCGTTTTAAAATTGAGGCATCCTGCCTATGCGGTTCGGATTCCCCGTTTTTTAATTACGATTTTGAAAAACTAAGAAGTGAAGGTAGGAAACCCATCAGGAATTTCATGGATTATAATCTGGAATCTATTTATCCTATGCCAATCGGATTATCTCTACATGAGTGTGTGGGAACGGTAACAGAGAGTCGGTCAGCTCGCTTCAAAGTGGGCGATTTTGTATTGGGCGTGCCAATGATGCAGCGTGGATTCTTCGAATATCTGACTCTTCCAGAGGAGCGAATTTATTCTATGCCTGACGGCCCTGTATCCAAACAGGAGATACTTATGAGTCAGCCGCTTGGCACCATCTTATTCGGATTCAGAAAACTTCCAGATATCAGTGGTAAAACAGTAGCAGTGATTGGTCAGGGACCTATCGGGCTGATGATGAACAGTGTTTTAAGAAACTGTGGAGCCCGCGAAATTATCGGTATTGATAATCTCACCTATAGAACGCGGGTGGGTGAACAAATGGGTGCCACCACGGTCATTGATAGTTCCAAGGAGGATCCTCGTAAAAAGGTTGAGGAACTAACCCAAGGGGAAGGAGCAGATATTGTTTTAGAAGCTGCTGGTCATCATGAGTTATCCATTGACCTCGCCGTTGATTTGGTTGCTCACGACGGGCACGTCATGCAATTTGGAGTTACTGATTATCCCTATGTAGATCATTACCCAGCAGGAAAACTGTTTTATAAGAATGCTTCCCTTCACAACTCTGTTGGAGCCTACTATGAAAAGGATTTTGTTGAAGCGTCACGACAGATCGCATCAGGTGAGGTGGATGTGAAACCTTTACTCACCCATACTTTCAAGCTGGATCAAGTTCAGCAGGCCTATGAAACGTACGTCGATCGAGCGGACAACGCATTAAAGGTGTTATTGGATTTCTCGTCTTGAAAACGAGCATCGGGTTGTCCTGTTTGTCCTCTAAAAAAGGTCGTTTGCTAATCATTATGAACAGATTGAAAGGATCTTATGCAGGTGGCCACAAAAGTGAAGTGCGGGCAACTAAATCGAAAATCTGCATCCGAATAGAGTCATGACCGATTCTAAGAATACCTCTCCTCGCTGGTGGCCTTTAATGGTTATCTGGATCCTTGTTTTCTGCGTAATAGTCGTTGTGGTTTATACGAACCAGGATAACCGCCAGGCTCATGTGATGACATTTATTGCTGCATTCGGAGTTGGGGGTGGCTTATCCATGATGTGGTTGCTTGCTTTGTCACGCTTGCCCTGGAGGTTACGACTAAAGGGATTGGGGATCGCAATCGTATTGTTGTTGGCTTCGGTTGCGACATTTCGAATTGAAGGGGTGACGGGAGATTTAATCCCAATCGTCAAATTTCGCTTCTCGAGTGCCGCAGATAAAATGGCCGCTGGAGTCGCCTATTCCTCTGAAGAAATTACCGGGAGCTATCCGCAGTTTCTTGGTCCTAACCGAGACGCCAAGGTAACGGGAATAAAACTCGATCCCGATTGGGAAACGAATCCTCCTCAACTGATTTGGAAACAACCCATTGGTGAAGCCTGGTCAGCATTCTCTGTAGTTGGAAATCGTGCTCTGACCCAGGAGCAGGACGGCGAGGACGAGCTGGTGGTCTGTTATGAGTTACTGACGGGTGATAAAATCTGGGAGCATCGTTATTCTGCATTTTTTAATAATCCAATCGGAGGTGTCGGTCCACGAGCAACTCCAACGATTGAGGAGGATCGTGTATACGCTTTGGGAGCTGTGGGTAATCTTATGTGTTTGAATCTGGAGTCGGGTGATCTGCTGTGGAGTTTTAACGTGTTGGATAAACACGGAGCATCTCTGCCTGAATGGGGCATGGCTGGGTCACCACTTATTTATGAGGATCTTGTAATACTATCGGTTGGTGGACGGAATGGTCACTCCCTCGTCGCCCACGAAAAATGGTCCGGAGATTACGTTTGGAGTGGCGGAAGTGACAAAGTGCATTGGAGCTCCCCGGTTGTTTTTGAAGTGGCCGGTAACACTCAGGTTTTGGCTTTCAATCAATCAGCCATGTTTGCCCATGATGTAAACGATGGGACTGTTTTGTGGGAATACCCGTGGAAAACAGACGGGCAACCACATGTGGCGGTGCCGGTTCTTGTTCCGGGTGACCGAATCCTGTTATCTAGTGGCTATGGTAAAGGCGCCGAGTTAATTCAGATAGCGAATATTGAGGAGGGCAAACAATCCGCTGAGCGGATTTGGCGAACGCTTCATCTGAAAGCCAAGTTCAATAACTTCGTATTTAAAGATGGGTACGTTTATGGATTGGACGACGGGATGCTCACCTGCATCGATGTAGAGAAGGGTCGAAGAACGTGGAAAAAAGGTCGGTATGGGCACGGTCAAAATATTTTGGTCGGTGACCTGATGCTCCTCACTTCCGAGCGTGGAGAAGTTCTCTTAATCGAACCGGTTCCAGAAGAGCCACGTGTATTGGGTACCTTCGAGGCACTGGAAGGAAAGAGTTGGAATCCACCAGCTTTAGTGGGCGAGTATCTTCTATTACGCAATCACCTGGAAGCAGCGTTGTATCGACTGCCTTTGCTGGACTTATAAATTCTTTGTAGGAGCTGCAGCTGCGATAAGAATATCTGTACCTGTAGAATTCGCAGCTAAAGCAGCTCCTACATAAGCACTTGCGATTCGAAATGATTGCCGAAATCCCTGAACGGTTACGCTTACTTGCTTAACTAGTAAGAGTAGGAGGATGATTCGCCGATTACCTTCCCACCCACTTCAAGCGATACACTTTATTTCCGGTATCATCACTGAAAAGGAGAGAGCCATCGGCAGCTTGAATACAATCAACCGGTCGGCCGAGAACTTCGTCACCTTTAAAGAATTTCACAATGGCTTGTTCGCCGTAGGGATGTCCGTCTTCGAAGAGGATACGGGCCAGACGATAACCGACTTTTTCGGTCGCATTCCAACCTCCTTTTTGTGCAACAAAGGCATCTCCGTGAGCGCGGGGAATCTTATTACCACGATAAAAAGTCAATGAGTTGGCAGAGCTGTGCGCCGCCATGGTCCACTCGGGAATAGTCGCCATTCTTGCGTAGTCCATCAGCTTTGGATGATCGATGAACATGAGGTTGGGCATATTTTTTCCAATGACCCAGGGATGTCCGTAAAACTTACCTTCCTCATAGTGGTTCAATTCGGCGGGTGGGTTGTGGTCTGTGATAGGTTGTCCCTCGGTTGCATGGTTTTCACCCTCCATTCCCCAGCCCATTTGATCGATGTCGTGATCTACTCCCCAGATTTCATCGGTGCCAGGGCGGATTACCAATTTCTCGGAATTGCGGATTCCTGAGGCGAAAAGTTTTTTGTCTCTGCCATTCAGCTTGAAAGACCAGATCTTCTTCCTCTCAGACGCATCGATAGGTTCGTCCGTCGCATTCGTTTGATCGCCTACATGTGTATAGATACGACCTTTATGGATCAGTAACGCGCGCCACCGGTGCCCGGTTGCTTTTCCTGTTGGGAGATCGTCAGCACCTAATATTTCTTCCTGTTTGTCCGCCTGGCCGTCGCCGTTGGTATCCTTAGCACGGGAAATCGAATTCAGTTGAGCAAAGTAAAGCCAACCGTTGTGGAATTGAACACCTTGGAGTCTGGTTTTGTTACCATTCACGTCAATAAAAGGAGTTACGGATTCGTATTTTCCGTCTCCGTCTTTATCTTTACAGGCTAGAATTTTTCCTTCGGCGATGACGCTCACATACAAGGTGTCATCAGGATCCAATGCCATGAAGCGAGGCTTTTTAATGGTATCTTCGGCGACGGTTAGTTCGAAGCCGTCACGGACCCAGACACCGTCGGGGACGTCGGCCCGAATCGTTAGAGAAAAAAGAAAAAAACAGAGAAGACTGAGTAAGGTAACAAGTTTGTTCATAGGGAAGATGTTGAGTTTTTATTAAAGAGGAATGACAGCTTGGTGAATCAAGGATCAAGAAGCAATGCGAATGGTGAGAGAGTAGAACAGGCATCTTGCCTGTTTTAGACAATTACACAGGCAGGATGCCTATGAAACTTCATTAGATCAAATTTTTCCATCGTCGTTGAAATCAGTCTTGTTCAAACTAAACTACTTCCCAGCCTGGTCGGACCGACTCTTTGATGTATTGATCTGCTTCGGGTAGACCCTTGGCTTTCATGTTCTTTGGATCCCAGCGAATTTCAGCGCCTCCCAATCTTACCGAGAGCACACCCAGGAGAGCGATCTCGTTGAGGCGTGTGGCATATTCAAAATTTGAGCTGGCTGCTGGTCCACCTTTGATGGCGTCGATCCAGTCACGATGATGACCTCCGGTACGACGAATGGTCTTCTCGGGTCTCTTGAGCGATCCTCGTAGTTCTTGTGGAAAAATACGGGGGCCTCCTCCGGCTCCATCGCATTGAATCGTGCCTTTGCTGCCTTCGAACAACAAACCGCGTTTTGAGAGTTGGAAATTATCTGGGAAAGTTTCGTGGTGGGGCGGACGACCTGAGCCGGCATACCAACTGATCTTCATATTTTTCTGTTTCCCGTCCGCTTTGAAATCAAAGTATCCGATCTCGCCGTGCGGAACGATTTCTTCATTGCTTTGACCTATCGGGTAAATCTGCACGGTTTCGGGTGTTTTCAAATTGTAAGCCCAGACGGTGGCATCCATATCGTGGCAGGCAAAATCACCTATGGCTCCACAACCGAAACGCCAAAAGTCGCGCCACTTTACTGGAGTATAATCCTGATGATATGGAATTGATTCTCTTGGGCCTAGCCAAAGGTCCCAATCGAAACCAACCGGTTTCACGGTGGTGCCTAGTGGTAAGTTGTTCAGGCCATTGGTCCAACGTGTTGCGTGGCACCAGGAGTGTGATTGTTTCACTTCACCAATCGCTCCGGCTTGTAACAATTCTACTACTTGTCGAATTCCTTCGGAGCTGTGGCCCATGTTTCCCATTTGGGTGGCAACCCCGGTCTCTTTCGCGATTTCTGCAAGCTTTCTGTTTTCCCAAAGATTGTGGGTTAAAGGCTTTTCAACGAACACGTGTTTGCCTGCTCGCATTGAATTGGAAGCGATAAATGCGTGGGTGTGATCGGGTGTCGCACAAAGAATCGCATCCAGTGCAGATTCTTTTTCCAGCATTTCCCTGAAGTCGAGATACTCGGCTACTTTGAAGTTGGGAGTTTTTTGTTCGAAGTGCTCCTCGATCAGGTCCTTAACCGGTCCGCGCCCGGCATAGGATTTAAAGTAAAAGGAGGAGAGGTCCCAATATTCAGCCGGGTCTGCAATCGCCGTTATTTGAACGTCATCGAGCTGCATAAGCTCCTTGGCGTTGTGGCGACCCTGGCCCCCGACGCCGACGATCCCGATATTTACCTTCTCACTGGGAGCAACGAAGTTCGCGCCACCTAAAACGTGGCGTGGAATTATCATTGGAAAAGACAATGCCACAGTAGTGGCTGCGGCTGTCTTCACAAATTTCCTTCGGGATACCGACATATATTTTCTGAGATTATACTAATTTGGTAACGCCTGGTATGGCTACATCGGCTAGAGGATAATCACCAAACTTCCATTCCTTAGGTGTCAAATCAAGCTTGGAGGCGTTCATCGCCCAATCCCACTTCAATGCTCGGCCAGAATAGGCTGCCATACGACCTAGAATGGCGGTCATGGTACTTTGGGCAATTCGTTCTCCTTCGTTGATACCCTTACTGTTGCGAATGGAATCCAATGTGTCGGCATACTCTACAATGGCAGGGTTTGGAGTAGGACCTTCGTATTCCCAGGCGTGCTTCCCGCTTATTTTTGCATTGGCGAAACTGGATTTCAAAAGGCCTTCAGTGCCATGCATGACCAGGTCATTGCGTCCGCTGATACCGTCCATCTGTGCTCCCAGGTGGGTGATGCGTGCGCCATTGGAATATTCGTATTCCACTGACATATTATCCCATACGTTGGGATAGGCTGGGCCGGTTCTAGATTGGCGGCCTCCGGTCCCGATCACTTGAACGGGATGTGAGCCCATGATCCAATCTACGATATCCAGATTGTGCACATGTTGTTCCACGATAAAGTCTCCGGAGGACCAGGTGCAGAAAAGCCAGCGACGTAGTTGCCACTCCATGTCCGACCATTCAGGTCTGCGGACGGCTTCACTTTCGCGCCAGTTGGTGAGCGCTCCTCCTAAGCGAGTCGACTGGCCACTCATGATTTCGCCGACGGCGCCTTCGCGAACCTTTTCAACCAAGGCTTGAAAGTGACGTCCACGGCGCATCTGGGTTCCAGCTACGACAGTGAGGCCTTTCTTCTCGGCCATCTTCGAGGTTTCGACGATGTGCTTCACGCCTGCTGGATCTACCGCAACTGGTTTTTCGATAAAGCAATGCTTGCCCGCTTGAACCGCGGCACGGAAATGAAGGGGACGGAAAACGGGTGGGGTTGTCAAAATGATGAGATCCACATCGCTGGCGATGACCTTTTTATAGGCATCGAAACCATGGAACATATTTTTATTTTTGACCTTGTAGATATCGTCGAAGGGCAGGTTCTTTTTAACCATGTTACCTTGGATGCGCTCCTTGGCCTGGTCCAGGTGGTCCTTGAATAAATCGCCGATGGCTACCAGCTCGATGTTGGTATCAGCTTCGGCACAGTTGATGATGCCCGCACCACAACCCCGGCCACCCAGGCCGATGAGACCTACACGGACTTTTTCTTTATGGTGATTGCCATAAACGCTCGGGACGTTGGCGAGTAAGGAGGCCACTCCAGCAGCTCCTGTGGTTTGAATGAATTTACGACGGGATATTGGATCGATGCTCATGATTGTTTTGGGGTGAAACTTGATACGTGTACTAACAATTGGAAAGACTCGGATACTATAGGGCAGTTCCGGAGGAAAAGACTATTCAATTTTGTCTAATTCTTAGCTGATTCGATGATCACTCAGCTTCCACTGGGTTTACCAGCGTTCCTAAAACACCGATTTCAACTTCCAAGGTATCGCCGGGCACTAGGTAGACCGGCGGTTCCCGTTTATCTCCTACGCCGCCAGGTGTTCCAGTTACGATCACGTCGCCGGCTGACAGAGGAGTGAATTGTGAGATATAATTAATCAATCGCGGCACGTGGAAGATAAGGTCGGCCAGGGTAGCATTCTGCATTACCTTACCGTTCAAACGGGTTTGAATGGGCAGTTGGGTATAATCACCAACTTCGTCTGAAGTCACCATGTATGGACCGAACGCACCTGAACCGGAAAAGGTTTTTCCGGGAGTAAACTGAGAGGTGTGGTGTTGCCAGTCTCTAACGGTACCATCGACATAACACGCGTAACCAGCGACATGGTTCATCGCGGATTTCTCAGGGATATTTCGACCCCCATTCTCCATGATAACTGCCATCTCTCCTTCGAAGTCGAAACGATCCGATATAGTGGGCTTAATAAGCGCCTGGCGATGTGCGATTTGTGAATCTGCAAAGCGGGTAAAAATTGTCGGGTATTCAACTTCAGGACGTTTCATCTCGGCCCTGTGGTTCTCGTAATTAACTCCAACACAAATGATCTTGGCTGGGTCGGGGATTACCGGCAACAGTGTAACATCGGAGAGCGCAAAATCGGCTGTGCGACCTGCCACATATTCGTCCGCTTTTTTTAAGAGCTCGGCACCAATTGCTCCCTTAAGAGAGTTAACATTCTCTTCCAGCTTGTTTGTGAGATCAATGATTCCCTCATCGAGTAGCGCACCAAATCCGGTGACGCCGTGTTTTGAAAAGCTGACCAATTTCATAGTGTTTATTCTTTACTAAGACTGGGATTATTAGCAAGCCGCTCTAGTTGGCTACTTTGTTTTCATAAAAAGATAGTTCTTAGGGTGAGAATGAGTTCTCTAATGTCCGCTTAGGATGACGAAGTTACTACCGAGTAGTTCCTCTGGAAAAGACTACGCAAAAGTTGTCTTATTCTTGGGGTTTCGATGAGGGCGGGTAAGACTTGTTAGCAGAAAAGGATGGATAGGTAGGTTGTTGTTAGGCCCTCTCAAATCGAATTGCCGGATTGTGAGGCTTTCATAAGGGTTATCCGGAATAGGTTATAGGGTATTCCCTTAAATGATTTGATGGTTAATACGGGTACTTGACGATTGTTTGAGCTAATAGAATATTCAACGTTATTACATCTCCCTGCGCCCTTATATGATATCCATTTAAGCAGAGGCGTTAATCTACCAAGCCTTCTACGAACGCCATGCTTAGAGTTTATTTGAAAATCTGTACCTTTGCCTTCCTCTTAATCCTTCCGATCGCAGGATATGCGGTCGATATTCCGGATGCGAATCTACTTCAGGCGATTCGGGATAGGCTCGGCAAACCAGCTGGTGAAATAACAGAAGGTGACATGGCAGGTCTTTCTACGCTGCAAGCGATTGGCAAGGGGATCACGGACCTGACGGGCTTAGAATTCGCTACGGGTGCTCTAACGACTTTAGACCTGTCTAACAATTCCATCAGCGACCTCAGTCCACTTTCTGGATTATTTGGTCTTACGGATCTTCGCTTAGCTCAAAATAGTGCTTTTGATTTAAGTCCTCTTTCTGGTTTGTTGGACCTTAAGATCCTTTATTTGTTAGCCAATGGAAGATTCAAGACTGGCCAGATCATGGATGTTGGTGCAGAAGGAATAGATGTATACAACACAATGCTTCAAGGCATGGGAGTGGATCACAAATTGGGACCAGCTGACCGGGATCATGTATCCGTGGATAGGATTCGTGCGTAATACTTTGCTTCGTTCTGCTGTTTTTTCAATTGCCTGTTTTATAGGTCTATCTGCAAGTTTTTCTCAAGCGGAGGATAAACCCAATGTCCTCTTTATCGCAATCGACGACCTCAATGATTGGCTAGGAGCTTACGGAGGTCACCCGCAAGTGGTAACCCCGCATATCGACAAGCTGGCTGAACAGGGTGTCCTATTTTCTAACGCTCATTGTCAGGCGCCGATTTGTAATCCTTCTCGGGTTAGTTTGATCCTGGGTAAATTACCTTCATCCACCGGCATGTATTTTCTCGCGCCCAATTTTAGAACCGTGGAAGGCACGAAATATGATGAGACGATGTTTCAGTATTTTCGTCGACACAGTTACTACTCGGCCACCATGGGAAAGATCTTCCATGGCAAGGTGGATGAACTGTCCTTCGATCACATCGAAAAATCCAAAGGCTGGCGCAGGCCAAAACAAAAGCTGCGTTATACCCAGCCGGGAAGCCATCCCGGTTGGGATTGGGGAGAAGTAGATGTGCCTGACGAAGACATGCTTGACTACAAAACGGCGGAATGGGCGGCTGGCGTTCTTCCTGACCTAGCAAAAAAGGAACAACCGTTCTTTTTGTCGGTTGGGTTTCATCTGCCTCATGTGCCCATCTTTGCTTCCAAGAAATGGTTCGATCTTTATCCGCTCGGAGGTGTGCAACTACCCGCATCGATCCCAAATGATCGCGATGATCTTCCTGAGATTTCAAAAGAGCTTACGCTAAACCCGACCGGACCACGGCATGAGTACATGGTCGAAAGTGACGAGGCACGCCATGCGGTCCGGGCCTATCTGGCTGCTAATAGTTTTGTGGATCACTTGGTGGGAATGGTTTTAGAAGGTCTGGCAAAGAGTGGAGTGGCGGACGACACCATCGTCGTGCTTTGGAGTGATCATGGCTTTCATTTAGGAGAAAAACAGCGTTGGGCAAAACGAACCTTGTGGGAGGAAACCACGCGTGTGCCTTTGATTATTTCCGCACCAGGTTTAAGCAAAGGAGAACGTAGCAATCGTCCTGTCGGGTTAATTGATCTGTTTCCGACGCTTACTGAATTATGTGGATTACCTGATCGCGAAGATTTGGAAGGTGTAAGTTTGAAGCCACTGTTGGAGGATCCAGATGCCAAATGGAATCGACCCGCGCTTTGTACCTTTGGCCCGAACAATCATACCCTTCGATCGGAGCGTTGGCGCTACACGGTTTATGCTGACGGATCTGAAGAATTGTATGATCACAGTAATGATCCTCATGAGTGGACAAACCTCGCCGGGGAAATCAAGCATGCGAAGGTCATTAAACGTTTTCAGAAATACCTACCCACGCTCAATGTGGATCCGCTGCCAGGCAGCGCAGGTTCGGATTCTCCGCTTTATGGAGAAGGTGGAGTTTCGTTGCAGGAAGCCATGCGTCGTGGCTTGGAAAAACAAAAAGAAGGTAAGTAGGTGAGCTTAAAAATTTCTCCTTTATCGGGAGCCTTGGGTGCAGAGATTCAGGGTGTAAATGTAGCCGAAGACTTGGACGCGGAAGTGATCCTGGAGATCCGCCAAGCATTATTGGACAACCTGGTTATTTTCTTTAGAGATCAGGAACTGACTCCAGAAGAGCAGATTCTTTTTGCAAAGAAGTTTGGCTCGCTGGATGAACATGATTTTGTAAAAGGACTGCCTGATTATCCGGAGATCCTGCGCCTGGTGCGTGAGGCAGATGAGACCGGTGCCAACTTTGGTGGTCATTGGCACTCGGACGTAACGTATCAAGAAGCGCCTGCGTTGGGCTCAATTCTTTATGCTCTCGATGTGCCGCCCGTTGGTGGAGACACGTTGTTTGCTAATCAGTTTCTTGCCTACGAAACACTTTCCTCTGGTATGAAGGAGTTGCTCGACGGACTTATTTGTATCCATTCCGCAAAACCGATCTATGGCAAAGATAGTCTTTCGAGTAGGAGCTTTCACAACATGCCAATTGAGCAGAACGAAACCGCCAACGCTGAAATGGAGCATCCGGTGGTTCGCACGCATCCTGAATCGGGTCGAAAGGGATTATTCGTGAATACAAACTTCTCCATAAGATTCAAAGGCATTACCGCGGAGGAAAGTGCTCCCATACTGAACTTTCTTTTCGAACATGCGAGTCGCGAGGCCTTTACGTGCCGTTTCAGATGGCAGAAAGGATCCGTTGCATTCTGGGACAACCGAGCGGTGATGCATTTGGCTTTAAATGACTACAATGGTTATAGGCGTGAAATGCATCGGGTGACCGTTGCTGGGGATAGTCCATACTAAAGGCGTTTCATTTTCTTGTCTTCTGCTGGTGCGATTCTAGGTTTGAACGCATCTGATATGAGCAACTCAAACCTACCCCAAAAGACGCCTAGCCGGTAAACGGCTAGGCTCCAAAGGAAAGACCTTTTCGATTAAATCAAACGAGGTCGAAGCGATCGAGATTCATGACCTTGTCCCACGCCGCAACGAAATCCTTCACGAACGTCTCTTTCGAGTCGTCGCATGCATAGACTTCGGTTATGGCTCGTAGTTGGGAGTTGGACCCGAATACAAGATCCACTGCACTAGCCGTCCATTTGAGTTCACCAGAACTGAAATCGGTGCCTTCGTAAAAGTATTCACACCTTTTGGACTTCTCCCACTTGGTACTCAAGTCGGTCAGATTCACAAAGAAATCATTGGTTAGCGCCTCAGGTTGTTTGGTAAAAACGCCGAGTTCGGATTGTCCAACGTTGGCATTGAGAACACGTAGTCCACCGACAAGCACCGTCATTTCCGGAGCAGTCAGCGTTAGCAAATGTGCGCGATCCACCAGTAGCTTCTCTGCTGATTTAGCAAAGTCAGGATTAAGGTAGTTACGGAATGCATCGGCAACCGGTTCAAGTACTCCAAACGATTCAACATCGGTTTGCTCTTGTGAAGCGTCCGCGCGTCCAGCTGAGAACGGAACCTGCACGTCGTGCCCAGCTTTCTTTGCAGCTGCTTCAACGCCAGCGCAACCTCCGAGGACAATGATATCAGCCAGCGAGACTTTCTTTCTACCAGACTGCGAATCGTTGAAGACCATTTGGATTTTTCCCAGGACGGGGAGCACCTTAGCCAGCTCTTCAGGTTGATTGGCTTCCCAATCTTTTTGAGGTGCAAGGCGAATCCGTGCTCCGTTTGCTCCACCGCGTTTGTCGGTGCCACGGTAGGATGCCGCAGAAGCCCAGGCGGTCGAAACCAGTTGGGAAATGGACAGTTCAGATCCTAGAAGCGTTTCCTTGAGTGCAGCTATATCTTCGGCGCCAATCAATTCATGATCAACTTCGGGAACTGGGTCCTGCCAGAGAAGAGGTTCCGCTGGAACCCAAGACCCGAGGCAACGTGAAATCGGTCCCATATCGCGATGAGTCAATTTGTACCAGGCCTTCGAAAAGGCTTCTGCAAATTGATCGGGGTTTGCATGGAAACGTTTCGAAATCGGTCCGTAGATCGGATCCATTCTTAATGCGAGATCCGTTGTGAACATGATCGGTGCATGTGTCTTAGACGGATCGTGGGCATCAGGCACAGCCTTCACAGCCTCAGAATCCGTGGGAATCCATTGCTGAGCTCCGGCAGGGCTCTTTACCAAATCCCAATCGTATGCGAACAGGGTATCGAAGAAACTATTGTCCCACTGAATCGGAGTCGGGGTCCATGCGCCTTCCAGTCCACTTCCAATGGTATCACCAGCATTGCCGGTGCCATAGTTATTCTTCCAGCCGAGACCTTGCTCTTCAGTAGGAGCGGCTTCAGGTTCGCGACCAACATGTTCGCCTGGGTCGGCTGCACCATGGGCTTTACCAAAGGTGTGGCCACCGGCGATGAGAGCGACGGTTTCTTCGTCATTCATCGCCATACGAGCGAACGTTTCGCGAATGTCCTTGGCGGCAGCAAGTGCACTAGGATTACCGTTTGGTCCTTCGGGATTAACATAGATCAATCCCATCTGCACAGCGCCGAGAGGATCCTCTAGTTCCCGCTCACCCTTGTAGCGCTCGTCTCCAAGCCACTCGGTCTCCGGTCCCCAATAAATATCTTCTTCTGGCTCCCAGACATCTTCACGTCCACCTGCAAAGCCGAACGTCATAAGTCCCATTGAATCCAACGCACAATTTCCAGTGAAGACCATTAGATCCGCCCAAGAAAGTTTACGCCCATATTTCTGTTTGATCGGCCAGAGCAATCGACGCGCCTTATCCAAATTGACGTTATCAGGCCAACTGTTGAGAGGTGCGAAGCGCATCGTACCTGATGCAGCACCACCACGACCATCGAGCGTACGATAGGTACCTGCACTGTGCCACGCCATACGAATGAA
>Ga0114999_10003894_pt1 | contig 18413 bp, 19 predicted proteins | sample ArcticOcean_MG_C_3_FD_89820 | JGI IMG/M metagenome (GOLD analysis project Ga0114999, IMG submission 89820) | Marine microbial communities from western Arctic Ocean - ArcticOcean_MG_CB8_126 | ecosystem: Environmental > Aquatic > Marine > Oceanic | place: Arctic Ocean: Canada Basin | collected...
AGAAAATACCTTGGTTGCAAGTACTACCTAGTCGCGTTGGCCGCTTTCGCGAATGGCTTTGCCGGTGATGCGCGCGCTCTCGCCACCGGTGTACACATTGGCTGTATCGATGAAGGTGATTCCTGCATCCATCGCACGCGCAATGACCGATATTCCATAGCTCCCCCGGGAATTGGTTTAGCGGGCGGTGTATCCACCATCTACTGGCAGCACCACGCCGGTTATAAAGCTTGCGTCGTCGCTGGCGAGAAACGCCGCGACTGACGCAATCTCTTCTGGCTGCCCCAAACGACCCATCGGGTGCAATGACTCAAGGTATTCCGCGGCACCTTCAATCTCGCGCACGCCCTCGGTCATGGGTGTGACGATGTACCCTGGCGCAATCGCATTGACCCGCACGCCGCGCGCGCCGAACGAGATCGCGTATTGTTTGGTCAACCCGGAAACCCCGTGCTTCGCGGCAACGTACGCGCCGGCGCCTGGAGCAAGTTCCTCGCTCGACGCAACCCCAGTGAGACCGACCAGCCCTGCAACGGATGCCGTGTTAATAATGACGCCGCCACCTCGCGCGGCTAGAAACGGGGCGCCGTGAAACAAACCGTTGTATACGCCAGTTAGATTAACCGCGATGGTTTGGTCCCAGCCGTACTCCGCTCCCCCGATACCGGCATTATTGAAGATCACATCCAAACCGCCGAGCTCGCTAACGGTGGTGGCTAGTGAGGCTTTTACATCGGCTTCGTGCGTGACGTCGAGCTCTAGGACGCCAGCTTGGCCGCCATTGTTGTGGATGAGGCCGGCCGTGGTTTCGGCGCTATCACCGTCGCGGTCAGCACACATGACCGCCGCGCCTTCCTTGGCCATACGCAGCGCGCTTTCGCGTCCTATGCCACTGCCTGCACCGGTTATTAAGACTACTTTTTCGTCTAACTGTGACAAAACTCTCTCCATTTTTATGTTGCATCACCAGGGGTGACATGTTGCCTCACAAGCCGTCCATATTAGCGCTAATCTCGACGTCAGGAGGATCTGAAATCGCGGATCGGTCGCCAGAAATGCCAGATCAAACCGGTAGCAACGATCGATATGACGCCGCCCATTACCATCGTGTTGCCGGCGCCGATGGCGCCAGCCCAGATGCCGACCCAAATCGTGCCGACATTGTTTGCGGTAGAAGCTGCGAGTATCAGTAGTGCTGATGCACGTCCGCGCATGTGATCTGGTGTCGTCAACATTACCGTCGTTTGGCGCACGGCCACGGTCACGGCATCGGCGGCACCAAGTGCAGCAATCATGAGGATGCCCATCCATAGCGTGTTCGCGGTGCCAAAGCCGAACAGGATGAACCCATACGCAAATGAGGCGTACAACACGAGCATACCTTTGGCTCGATAGCCCACCAGAAATAGTGCGACAAACGAGCCTGCTATGGCGCCCACGGAATTGGCTGAACCTAAGATACCGATCGCACTTGCGCCGCCCGCAAACATGCCAAACGCAAGTACCGGCAGAATTTCACGGTAAAAGGATGCCACCGTGATGCCAGCATCGAGCAAGAACAAACCGGGCAATATCGGGTGCTTTGCAACGAACTGAAACCCGTCCTTCGTCTGTTGCATCGTGGACACAGGCGGCCTACCGCTTCGCCCCGCAGCCACGCCAGCCGCACGTATCAAGAGAGGCAAAAAGCTCGACACAAGCGAAATCGCCCCTGCCAACAGGAATACCACGCTCAATCCGGCCGTGGTGGCGACGACGGCAAACAACAATGGCCCGGCGATCGCAGCGGCATTTGACGAGGCAGTATCCGTGGAGGCTGCGACGAGCAGGTGGCGCTCGGGTACCACAATGGGGACTAGGGCGGATCGGGCGGGGCTTGCGAGCATTTGCGAGGCGGCGATCAACGCAATGCCTACGTACACGGCACTCGGTTGGAGTAGCCCTTGCCAATTGAGCAACCCTAGGCATATGAGCGCAATCGAGGTGACCAGATTAGCCAACATCATTAGGCGTTTGCGGTCGATTCGATCCGCCAACGCCCCGCCCCACAACAGCGCCGGAATCTGCACTACCAGTTGCACAACCCCAATGAGACCGACCAGCGCAGCGGACCCCGTCTCCTCCAGCAACCACAGGGAGGTGCCGAGGATTCGTAACCAGAGCACGATGGCGCCCGTCACCATGGCGGCCCAGAGCACTCGGTAGTCGTGGTAGACGAACGCTTGCCACGGCTTAGGCTTCTTGGCAGCCTCGCTGTCGGGGTGTTCAGTCAGGGTTAGCCTCGGTCTTTGTCGCCGGGTGCCGGTATGATGAATACCGGCTTGGACTCGGCCACTTTGGCCCAGCTTTTGCCTGTCTCTGTCACGCCCATCAGATGAATAACCTCTTGTGCAACGTGCTCCGGGGACATGAACACGGCATCGTCGGTGCGCTGTGCTTGGGGAATGATGTCGGTATCGACACCCCCTGGGCAAATGGCATTGATGCGGATCTGACGTTTGGCGAGCGCTGACCCGAGGCTGCGTACGAGGCCAACCACGGCGTGTTTGCTCATCGCATATAGGGGATCAACCGAGTAAGGCGTAATCCCTGCAAGCGAGGCGGTCACCACAATCGCGGCGCCCGGCTGCAACAACGGTACCAACGTTTGTAAGCCGAATACGACACCGTCGACGTTGACGCCCATCATGCGGCGGTAGCGTTCCAAGTCGAATGCATCGAACCGATACTCTTGCAACGACGCATCAGGTGGCGCTATTTGAATACCTGCATTGAGATGGATATGCGTTGGAGAGCCGAGCTCAGCTAGCGTTGTGGCGACATCCTGCCAATCCGCTTGGCTACTCACATCGCAGTGCTGGAATACAGCGCCCGTTTGATCGGCAAGCGCGAACCCCGCTTGGTCGTCTACATCCAGAGCTAGCACACGGGCGCCGCTCGCCCTAGCGGCCTGCACCACTGCCGCGCCAATCCCGGAGGACGCCCCTGTGATCAGCCAAAGTTCAGACTTATCGCCGTCCATCTGCAGTTTCTCGATTTTGGTTTGAGGGACTCTCGAGCAAGGAACGTGGCTTACCCAGCCACTTCTTTCCACACAAAATAACGAGTTGCTAACACAAAGCCAATCGCTAGCCACACGGCAATCCCCAAGAGGTCTGGCAGAATGCCTGTTAGTGCCATCCCGTTGGTTGCGATCTCGCGCAATGCGCTCGCAACAAAGCTCAGCGGTAATAGCGTGGCGATGGGCTGAATAAATTCAGGCATAGCCTGGATGGGAAAGAAAATTCCCGACAAAAACATCTGCGGGAAGATTACGATGTTGCCAATCGCTTGGACAGCCTGCTGGGTTTTCGCGAGGCTGCCGAGGGAAAAACCTATACACAGGAACAGCACGCTACCCAGGATGATGACGCTGTAGAGCGATACGAGGCTCCCAACGACCGTGACATCCAGGGCTAGTATCGCGATCGCCAACAGCACCGAAAGTTGCGCCAAGCATAAGAAGAGACGGGCCGACACGATTGCGGTAATGAACTCAGCAGGCGTGATCGGGGTGACGAACAACCGTTTCAGAATGCCTTTGCGGCGATACTCGACGATGTTGAAACCGCTTCCGGCGATGCTGATCTGCATCAGAGTGAACGCAATTATCCCTGGTAGCAGGAAGTCCAGGTAGCTTTGAACACGCGCCTGGACGTCCTCGACTGCAAGCTTGAACAGTGCCTGCGTACCGCGATATTCGCGCTCGATCGTGAGCAGCGCTTGTTGTAAAACGCTGACAATGATCGCCTGCTGCCGCACCTGGGAAGCATCGACGATTACTCGAATGTCAGCGCCATCCAATTCAGGATCGGGTTCGAAATTCTCCGGCAGTATAAGGATCGCGCTCACTTGGCCTTCGATTAGGCTTTCGCGCAGGGCCGCTTCATCCCCCAGTACGACCTCTAGCAACGGGTTGCCAACCAATGCTGTTATGAACTCCTGCGACAGTTCATTCGCTGCCTGGTCGACGACGCCCAAGTCGAGCGCATCCCCCCCGCCCCGGTTTATGAAGCCAAAGACGACCATCAGGGACAGTGGAAAGACCAGACTGAAAAACATGGACTGTCGGTCACGCAGGAACGTCTTCAAAAATACTTTGGTGAGTTGCAGCGGAAAACGCATGGTCAATCTCGCAGCCCATGGCCGGTCAACGTCAGAAATACATCTTCGATATTGCCGTGCTGCGCGACATGGCGCGGTTCCGGTGCATGCAGGGCGATTAGGTCGGCAGGTGAGCCTTCAGCGACAATCTCACCATGATCCATGATGGCGATGCGTTGGCAAAGTAGCTCGGCCTCTTCCATATTGTGGGTCGTTAACACAATCGTCATGCCGCCATCGTTCAGCTCGCGAACGAGGTCCCATAGATTGTGCTTAGCTTGGGGGTCCAGACCCGTCGTCGGCTCATCGAGGAAGAGGACTTTCGGCTCGCTGACGAGCGCACACGCGATCGAAAACCTCTGCTTTTGGCCGCCAGAGAGGGCCTCTGGCTTAGCATTGGCTTTTTCCTCAAGGTCGACCTTGGCCAATAGGGCTAACGGATCAGCCGACAAACCGTACAGCGCGGCGAACAACTCAAGCAGTTCCAGCAGCGAGAGTTGATCAAAATATTCATTCGCCTGTAACTGCACGCCAATGATTCGTTTGACCGCATAAGGGTCGGTATTGACGCAAATCTCATCGACGAACGCCTGCCCTTCATCGATATCGCACAAACCTTCCAACATCTCGAGCGTGGTCGTCTTACCCGCGCCATTTGGGCCCAATATGCCGAACACCTCACCGCGCTCGATTTCGAAGGCGACAGATTGAACCGCGCAGAAACTCTCCGCCGGGTTATTCGCAAGCGGGTAACGCTTGGTTAGGTTCTGTACCTGGATGATGGGCATGCGGCTCACTTGTAGCTGGTTTGAGACTCAGCCGCGTGCCACATGAAAGAAGACAATTCGGCGTGGCCCAATGATGCGTGGGTTCTGGAACGAACTCCACCACTATCCCCAACTCCGGACGACGGTGAATTATTTACGACACAACTGGATTGAGTATGCAATCGCGGCTGAAGAGGGCGTCGCAAAACACCCTCTTCAGCACTTTACCCACTCCGCTTCCCTCCGCACTCGCATATCCATGTGCTTTTTACCCCCGGTACGCTGAAGGCTCTTTTGGCCCAAAATTAACCAACTTTGTTATAGGTCAATTTTGTCTTGGCCATCCTGGCCAGAATTCAGAGGATATTCTAATCTGAGAGGAGGGTCGGGAAGGCTCTCGCCTTGCCTCCGACCCGGACGTGCGGTTCTCCTACATACGGCTCTCAAGTCAGGTGTTTATCTGGCTACCGGGTCTGGTTTCGGGTGTTGTTTCTGGTCAAGACGTCGGACTATGATTTCCTAGTACACCAATCCGACTACGCGGCCTGGTCGGATTCGATCTCTTTACATCTACACGGGTTGCAACAGTCGAGCCTCGGCCTATCTCGAGTGCGACAGCATCCAGCGATAGATATCCTCGCCCGCGTAGACTCTGGTCCATACGTCGTGGCTCATGTCTTCTTCGACCGTAAAACGTACATCGGGATGACCCAGGCGTTCCAATTTGTTCATGCCCTCGTAGAAATAGTCGACTTGAACCACTGGGTCCCTGCCGCCGGCGAAGCACCACACCGGCATCTACTTTTCCGCGATTGAGTCGATCAAGTCCGGGTGGGCAAACCCAACGATCGGGTTCACGGCGGCAAACACATCCGGGTACTTGCTTGCCATGTACCACGCGCCGAATCCGCCATAGCTCAATCCGGTCAGGTAAACACGCTTCGGATCGCCTTTGTATTTATCCATCACACGCTCGACCATGCCCAGCAGCTCTTTGTCGTGCAGCGGCCAGCCGAATGGCGGACCGAGCGCATCCATTTGATCCGGCGTTTGGCTTTTGGATCCATCCATGGGCTCGTTTGACGCAAACTTCTTCGCCCGCGGTGGCGTGCCGTCCTCCAGCCGTCGCGGAATGTCTTCGACCTTTCGATTCTTGATATACCCAACTTCGCCCATGGCATACATCGGCAATTGTGGGGCGATGATGACAAACGGCAGATCGCGCTTTTGGATCCAAGCTTCGTACATTGGGCCATGTGCCAACACAAAACCCAGGTCGGACTTTGCATTCCCGCGCTCGCCGTTGCCGTGCAAAAACAACATGCCGGGCCACTGTTCACGCTCGCTAAATCCCTCGGGGAGATAGACGAAATAGTCACGCTCACTCCCTATCACCTCGCTTAAGAAGGTTTCGCGCAATAGTTATGGGTCAGCCGCCGCAAACACGGGCAACCCCAATAGCAGCAGCACTGACATGACGATCTTCACGATGAACCCTTGGTAGCCGGCTGTGTTTGATCCGACGCCTTATCTTAGCGCCGAGCTTCATTGACGACGACCTCTACCGCGTCGTCGTCTAGGTTGCGAATGACGAATGGCGAGCTACTGTCGCGCCAAACCCAGTTTCCTAGCGCATTCATTTCCTCGACCAAGCCGTCCTCGCGTGTGACGTGGATTTTGCCGTCGTGAACCTGAACGACGACGCTGGGATTGTCTAACCTAACCAGCCCGGTCTCTTCGCCCGCTCGCAACCGTATTCGATACGCGGCAAACCACGGGTTTTGCAAAACCGGCGCACCGAGAGTCCGTCCGGCTGGCGTTTGCTTTGTCGGCCTTCGCCATAGTTCGCGAGCGCGAGGATATGCAACAATCCTGGCCCCTCGTTAGACACCTCGTGGGTGAGTGGTTCTTGCACGTAGCGCGTATCCGATATGACTCGGCCCGATGAAGGTCCGGTCGGGCCGTGTAGGTGCGTGTACAAAATCGCCGAGTCATGAGTGTGCGGCAGCGTTGTATCGCCCGGCTGAATCTGCACATCCAGTAGATAAAGGTCGTCAATTTGATAGACCACCCGATGCCGCGGTTCTTGCACCACGGGCACTATGCGTTTACCGGCAAACTGCTCATCCTGCGCGAGGGCCGCGGCGGGAATTGCCATGAGACACGACCAAAGTAACCAACGCACGCCTGACATATCCTAGGCTCCTCCCATGTGCCGCCGATTGCGGCTTTTGATTTCTATTCTAGTATGCTCGGACGCCCACGAGTTAAAGCAATTAGCTGGAGCCACTGATGCCCGACGTCATATCCAAAGTTATGAAAATAAACCTTCGAGTGCGTTCCAAAGAACGTATCGGCACTTTGCTGCAGGACATCCTCGGCGGCGTGCCGGGGCCGAATCGCGGCTCGACCACCATCGGCGATTTCGACGGCGCGTATATAGACGTTGGCGGTGTGACGTTTGACGTCATGGTCCCTAACGAACCCGACGGGGCGCTTGCCAAGGTCATCGACAAACACGGCGAAGGGGTCGATTCGATCTGTTTCGCAGTCGATGATATGAACTATACCGAGGCGGCACTCAACGAACACGGGATCGAGTTCGCTCGACGTCATTCCTTCCATGGAAACGAGATTGCATTTGTGCGCCCGCGCGATGCCTGTGGGATGTCGCTCGAATTTATTCAGACTGGAGAAAACTAAGCCTGAGGCGTATCAATCCTCGGGATTGTCTAGATATTCGGACAGGCCGTAGCCGATGCGGTCGCCGTCTAACGTGTACTGCGTCATGCCTTCGCCAACGTGGGTGTGGGATCCGGCGCGCCGGTTGCGCAACGGGATGTAGCCCATGACGCGCCCTTCTAGCACCCTTTCGCGTCCGTCCTCAAGGGTGAGTTCAGCGCGCAGTGACCGGTGGTAGTTGGTGCCGGGTTCATATTCAGTGTGCAGCACGGTCTTGCTGATCCGAATCAGTTTCTGGCCTTCGTGGAACAACCCGCCACCTTCGCCTTGGCTATTGGTGCGCACAATCATGCCGAGATCGTCGTCAAAGTTGCCCGTTATCCAACGATACGAAGGCGTTGCCTGCCAAAAACGTGGTCCCCAAGAATGATCGCGCAGCCCCCATCCGGAGAACGCCATTGGGGCATCGTCGCCCATCTGAATCGAGCCCGACACGCGCGAGTGCTGCTCGGTATGAGAGCGGGCAAATTGATTGCCGTCATCGGGGTCGCCGACATGCCCGTACATCGGGCCAACTGCATCATGGCGCAAATCGATTCGTAGCATTTGGTGAGGGTTATTTTTGAAAGCACTGCCCGGGTCACTCATGTCGCGCGGGTCCGCAAGGTATACGGCATTGCCGGCAAACGTCGTTCGCACACACTCGGCGGGCGTTACAACCTCAATGCGCAAGCCACCGGCATTCCACTCTTCATTGTTCGTAATCGCGGGCTTCGCGTAATTGAACAGCGCCGAGCCATCCGGATTCCACACGATGACCGTCATTTCCGCATAGCCTTCGTTCGCACGGTTGCCTATCCGAACGAACCCGCCGCGGTTTTGTTCTGCGTCAAAGAAATTGAAATAGACCGACTCGTTGAAGTTCGACTCGGGGCCCAGTTCATGGGTGTAGTCGTCGTCGGCGCTCAAGTTGCCGTAGATTTGAATACCGCCAGGTGTGATCTGCATACCGTTTCCTAGGTTGCCCGTTGCACGCGCCGTACAGGGTGTAAAGCACCACCCTCACCGATCACGTATTCCGGGATTTCAACATCGTAATTACCCAGGCTCACCCCTTCGGCGTGGGTGCGTGTGCCGCTCATTAAACCCAGGGTACCGTAAGTTCTTAGGCCAAGCCGCGCTCTTAGCTTGGGGCTTGCTTCATCCAATACCTCTTGCAGACAGGTCACCCCCCAGTTTTCCTGTTGGCGGGTCCAGGGCAAACAGAAGAACGACGTGATGGCACGCCTTTTGTGGCCATTCGTGTTGACCCCAGTGCCGTGCCACACACGACCGTCCCACGCCACTACACTACCGGCTCTGGCCGTCACTTGGCGTGCTACTTCGCGTTCGGGTGGGTTGATCAAGTGCTCGGGCGCCCAACGATGGCTGCCCGGCACAAAATACGTACCGCCCGCTTCCGGCGTAAAGTCGTCCACCAGCCAAAAGAGATTACAACTCGCGGTGAAGTCCGCTGTCGCGGGCACTTGCCCTTGGTCTCGGTGCAGTTGCTGCGGTGTTTCACTCGGCCCGTTGAAGAGGCTGGCTGTAAGACTCGAAAGCAGGAAGTTCTTGCCAAGCATATGCCCCGCCAACTCGTCAGCTTCGGTGCGCGTAATCAAGTCGAGGAAACATTGGCCTTTATTCACCATTGCCGCCATCCCCTGTTTCGTGGCAAATGCGCCGGTCGGGGCTCGCTCGCCGAGGTTGCGTTCAGCACGCGCTTGGCGATCGATACTGTCGCCTAGGACGGCGCGTTCATCCTCGCTCAACACATCATTGAGAATACAGATCCCGTACTCCGTCAAATCTGCCTTGGCCTGTTCAATATCGTTAGACGGTTGCGGCAACGGCAGCGCTTCTGGGTTTTCTAACCTGGATGCGGCTGGATAGCCCGTTTGCCTGTGAGCGGCTGACTTGGTCACGATGTTGCTCCTGCTGATGCCTTTGCTAGTTTCTGTCCCAAAATTGCCGTCCTCGCAATTTTGCTCCGACGGCTTGCTGCTCAAACCTCCCCTCTTCTTAACGCAAGGGGCCTACAGTTTTTGACTCGCGCCGCGACTCCTGTCGCGCTCCTGCCCTCTTAGTCCTCAGCCCGCTTAGTCCTCAGCCCTCTTAGTGCTCACCCCGAACACTGCGTATTCTGGACAGGCACCCGCTAACTGTCCTTGAACAAAACTTGCGGGCTAGATTTTCTCTTCACTGACTCCGTGTTCAGCAAACTTCTCCTGGATCACGTCAAGGAAGAGGTCGCGCAGAGAAACCATGCCCACGGTCTTGCCAGCATCGACCACCGGCAGATGGCGCACATGGTGCTTTTTGGTGAGCGCGATGCAATGCACTACGGTGTCTTCGGGTGACACGGTGATGACATCTTGCGTCATGATCTCGGAGACTCTGGTGGTCTCCGAGGCGTGCGTGTCCAAAATAACTTTGCGCACATAGTCGCGCTCAGAAATGATGCCGACCAGATAGTCGTCGATTTGCACCAACAACGCCCCGACATTTTCGTCGTTCATCATCTTCAGCGCGTCATAGACAGACGCAAGCGGTGCGATCCACCTGACCGGTTCGCTTTTTCTTACCTCTAATAGGTCTGCAACGGTATGCACGAGTCCTCCCCAACCGAACCTTAACCAAGGCGCGCGACGAGGTAAAGCAGCCCAATCTAGTAAATGACCCACGCGGTACCTTGCCCAAGCGTTCTACAGTTGCGTCGCCGCCAGAACAGTTGCGTCGCCGCCAGAACAAATGTCCCTAGCAGGGACGGACCCATGAGTAGGGCGTAGGTCAGCAGCAAGAATGCGTACTTTAGAATCGATTTGACCGAGCCTTGGCCATAAAAACGCCGTAGCGCAAGAAAATAGTAGCCGAAAAATACGAAGACCAGTGCGCCTCGAATTATGCCAATTGCCTCTTCCAGCGGTGCCAGAATCTGTACTGTGAGCAACAAGAACGCAAAAGAATGCAGGTACAAAGCGAAAACCAGGTGCTCGACGATATATTTACCGCTTCTTATGTAGATGATTTTCAACGAGAAAGCGTAGAACGGCAGGAGGAAGAACATGGTAAACGGCGCATTGTCGAGACTGCGTTCGAGAAAATTTTGCGGGTCGTCGAAGACTTCAATGAACTGTCTGAGCAAGCACGTCTCGATTAGGCCAGGCCTGGTGCCCGCTTGATAGGCCTCATAGGTGTCATTGGCCATGCTGATAATTGCCTCGCGGGCAAAGCCGTCGCCACGCGCAACCAAGCGCCTGGTGCGAGCGACTTGATCCTCTGTGAGCCGCGAATCTAAATACTCGAGGCTGTCTTCACTGGCCGTCTGGCTTTGCGTGATTGGGTCGATTGTCTCCTGAATGATTTCAGGTACATCAGTGGCCTGAGCTAAGACGAAGAAAAAGAGGACGCTTGCGAAGAGATAAAAACGGATTGGCGACACGTAACTCGCGCGATGGTTTTGCGCAAACTCTGGCTGCAGTTCGCACACACGACTATCGATTCGGACATTAGCAATGCCCTAAAAGTGAGCATTCCTGCCTTACAATCTTTCCTGCCGTACAATAGGCAGAACAGGCAATGGGCGCATAAGTGTCGGAATTAGCATTTGCATCCGCAATTGAACTTGCGGCAAAGATCAAAGCCAAAGAAATAAGTTCAGCCGAACTCACCGAACTCTACATTCGACGCATCGAGCAGTACGACGGCGATATCAATGCAGTGGTGGTGCGTATATTCGACAAGGCCTTAGAGGACGCCAGTGCAGCCGATGCGGCACAAGCGGCAGGTGACGACTTAGGGCCGTTGCACGGTGTGCCGATGACGATCAAGGAGTCATACGTCATAGCGGGCACTCCGGCAACGTGGGGCATAGAAGAATTCAGAAACAATGTCGCCGCCGAGGACGGTCTCGCCGTGCAGCGTTTTCGCAACGCGGGCACGCATTTCCTCGGTAAAACGAATGTGCCGGTGGATCTTGCAGATTTCCAAAGCTTCAATCCGATCTATGGCACCACCGGTAATCCGTGGGATACCACCCGCACCCCAGGCGGGTCATCAGGTGGTAGCGCAGCCGCGCTTGCAGCCGGTTTCAGCGGGCTCGAGGCGGGCTCCGACATCGGCGGCTCGATACGTAATCCCGCGCATTTTTGTGGCGTATACGGGCATAAACCAACTTACGGAATCGTCCCGATGCAAGGTCATGAGTTAGTGCAGGGTTTTCCGGATGCGGATCTCTCGGTGTGCGGCCCCTTGGCTAGAAGTGCGGCGGATCTGCATCTTGCGTTAAACATCATGGCAGGGCCCATCGAGCGCGAGGCAGCGGGCTGGCAGCTGTCGCTGCCTGAGGCCAACCTCGACAGTTTGAAAAACCTGCGGGTTGCTGTCTGGGCCACAGACGAAATTGCACCGGTTTCTGGAGAAACGGCGGAACGCGCCAATATGGTCGCCGAAACCCTTGCTAAGCTGGGCGCGACGGTTTCTGACACCGCGCGGCCCAACTTCGATCTGAAGCGAGCACACGCAACCTATCAGACATTGCTGACTTCAGTGATGAGCATGGCGATGAAAGACGACGAAGTCGCAAAAGCAGAGGAACTCGTCGGGAGCTTAGACCCGGACGATGATTCCAATAACGCAGTCTCGGCCCGCGCAAGAATACTCCCCCACCGACATTGGCTGCGCTTCAACCGGCGACGAGAAAAACTACGCAACGCGTGGACTGGCTTCTTCAAGGATTGGGACATTCTCGTGTGCCCACAAATGGCGACGCCGGCGTTCGAACACGATCACAAACCGTTCAACGATCGAATTATTACCGTCGACAACGCCGACCAGCCCTATTTCCAGCAGCTAGTTTGGTCGGGACTCGTCACAAACTCGTATTTGCCGAGCACGGTATTCCCAACCGGGCCATCGCGTGAAGGTCTACCGATTGGTTTGCAAGCGGTGAGTGGAGCGTATCAGGATCACAAGACTATCGAGTTCGCGGATCTTTTGAGCCGTGAGATCGGGGGGTTCATCGCGCCACCGCGTTTGGCTTAGGATCGCGGGTTATCTACCGAGGCTGTTGTATAGCGCAGGCTAGGCGCGCCTATTTGCTCAATTCAAAGGGTTGGGTTTTTCGGTTTTTGACAACGCCCGTTCCTGGGAAGGTCCGGCCATTCATGGTGATGTAGACACCCGATTCAGCGCTCTGCACCGCGCCGAACGCAAGGCGACGTTGAATATCGCGTCTGTTGTCGCGAATCGCGCAGGCGCAAAGAACCCGTCAAGACGATCACTTTGTCAGTCACCGCAGTCAGCACACGAGCGGTATCCACCATGGTGTCCGTGCCGCGGGTAATGACGACTTGGCGCTGTTGCAAATGTCTGACCGTGTCGCGGATGAGGTCTCGATCGACATCGGTAAGGTCGAGACTGTCCTTGCGCATCAATTCGATGAGCTCAACATCAGCGCTCACATGCGCTTGCTTTAACAAGTCAGTCAACATGCCCTGATCCACTTCGTAATCGCTCGCGTCATCGAAGTAGACCTTGTCGATCGCGCTGTCAGTCGTGACGACAGCATCGGCGTATGACCGCTCAACCCAAAAATTCATCGTCACCGCTCAATACACCCGCATCGAGCAAGCCATCGACGTCGAGCGGTGACTTGCTCAGCCACTCGGTCAACACGGCCTCATTGTCTTCACCGCGATGGTGCGCAGGGCCGCGCACGCCCGATTGAGCCTGGGAGAACCGGTAGGGCGACTGCGGGATCGGCCGTGTGCCTCCTGCACGATCATCGATCTGCGTGATCGTGCCACGCGCGATGACGGTTTCCTGTTCGCGAATCGATACGGGGTCACGCACGCGCCCCCACGCTATATTCATCTCATTCATGATTTTTTCGATGGCCTCGAAGCTGTCAAGCCTCTTCATGAACTCCCCCATCTTCGCGCGACGCATTGCGATCTTGGCGTCGAGGTCCATGTCTTTCGTAGTCGGATCAGCGATTAAATTGTGTTCGGCGGTGCACAACCGCCACAGCCAACGGAAGTCCGCCGAGACGAGAATCGGACCCGCGCCGGTCTCCCAGGTGTCATTTTTTAGTGGACCCGTTGCTTCCGAGTCTTCGAGGTCATAATGAATCTGGTCATCCGTCACCACCGTGGCATCGATCATCGCGATGTCGATGTGTTGACCGACATTCGAGGTCTGACGATGAATAACGGCGGCTAACAAGCCAACCAGACCGTGCAGCGACGCATTGGTGTCCGCCACCGACAGTGGCATATCACAGTAGGCAATGTCGTTACGGCGGGCTTGGCGCCCTATCAACCCCGTCTCGGCGTGTACGATCGGCGCGTAGGCAGGCCGATGAGATTCCGGGCCGTCGTGGCCGAACCCAGAAATGGACAACATGATCAGGCGCGGATTCACCGCCGACAATTCTGCATAACCGATGCCCAACCGCGACATGACATCAGGTCGGTAGTTTTCAATCAGGATGTCGGCTTCACGAACCAGCTCAAATACCAACTCACACGCACCATCCGCACGCAGATCAATACAAATATTGCGCTTGCCAGCATTCTGTTGACAGAAGTACCCTGGGATACCGCCAATGACCGCGCCCCACTGCCGCGTCACATCGCCATCCGGCGGCTCGACCTTGACGACATCCGCACCCAGATCGCTGAGCATGCGACCCGCAAATGGCCCCGCCAATACCCGCGAAAAATCGAGTACCTTCAACCCCGCTAATGGATAGCCTTGAGCTAGATCGCTCGCATCCGTCATGCCCTTCCCCCAAAATACGATTGCGCAAATGCAGTGTACCAGTTCGTGATTAGCCCAATTACCCCAGAGGACATCCGACACAAATGACTACGCAAACTTGGCACCATGGATTGGTCGCCCGCTGGTGGGCGGAAGTCAATGATGGCGGAGACGACATCGAATTCTTCGCCTCGGCCATTGCCAAAAGCGGCCCGCCGGTGCTGGACGCCGGCTGTGGCACGGGCCGCATCCTGCTAGCGCAGGGAATCGATATCGACGGCCGCGATGCCGCACCGGGCATGCTGCAATGGGGCAAGCAGCTTCTCGATGACCAGCAACTCTCGACCCGACTCTACAACCAAGCAATGCATGAGCTCGACACCGAGCGGACTTACCAAACAGTAATCATATGTGGTGTATTCGGTCTTGGCGGCAGCCGCGCTGACGATTTGGTCGGAATGCGTCGAGTGTACGCGAGCCTCAAGCGCGGCGGCACATTAGTGATGGACGATATTTGCCAGGATTTGGCAAACGCAGTTGGGAGTCCTGGATTAAGCAACCGCAATTACCGCGGCCTTGGCCTGAACACAGCGACCGGCGCACGTGTGCCGACGGCACCGAGTTGGAGCTGAATTCACGCACGCTTGAATTTGATCCACTCAATCAAACCACGATCCGTGAAATTCAGGTGCGGCATTACGCAGATAACGCAGAATTGATTGCCGAGGAGGCCTATCCGATTATGATCAACATCTATTTCAAAGCCGAGATCGAGTTACTGCTGCAGACCGCTGGCTTCGTCGATATTGCGGTCACCGGCAGTCTCGAAGATCGGCCGGCGCAGCCGTGGCAGGACGAACGTATTGTATTTACAGCTCGCAAGGACAACCAAGAATGACTAACGAAGATCTAATTGAGCGCCGCAACCGTTTGATCGGTGCAGGCGCGGCACTGTTCTATCGGGAACCCGTCCATATCGTACGCGGCGAAGGCGCGCATCTGTTTGACGCGGACGGTAAACGCTACGTCGACATGTACAACAACGTGCCTTGCGTCGGCCACGCAAACCCTCGCGTCGTCGCCGCGATGCATGAACAAGTTTCCACGCTAAACGTGCATAGCCGATACCTACACGAAGGCATCCTCGACTACGCCGAACGCCTGGCTGGGCTACATGCCGAGCATCTGGACTGCACGGTGTTTGCCTGCACAGGCACCGAAGCCAACGAGGTCGCCATGACCATGGCTAAAGTCGTCACGGGCGGCAGGGGGTTCATCTGTACCGATGCGGCCTATCATGGCAATAGCGCGCAGGTGGGCATGCTGAGCCATACCCAGACTGACCAGACTAGATACCCGGACATTCGTTCGATCCCTTATCCGCAAAAATACCGTCCGCTAGAAGACGGCCTCGACGAAAACGCGTTGTGCGCCCGATACCTCGCTCATTTGAGCCGAGCAATTGATGAGCTCGTTGCTGCCGACATCAAGTTGGCGGGCATGCTGGTGTGTCCGTTACTCGCCAACGAAGGTTTGCCGGATATCCCACAGGGCTTTATGCGTCAAGCGGCTGACCTTGTACGAGCCGCGGGCGGTTTGTTCATCGTCGACGAGGTGCAGTCAGGGTTTTGTCGCTCCGGTTCGTGGTGGGGGTACGAAGTGATGCAGGCCGTGCCTGACATCGTGTCGATGGGCAAACCCATGGGCAACGGCTTGCCGCTGTCGGGCGTCATCGCGCCGCGTGATTTCGTCGAGCAATATCGATCCAACTCACGCTACTTCAATACCTTTGCCTCGAGCCCATTGCAGGCCGCCACTGGCATGGCTGTACTCGATGAAATCGAACAAAACGGATTGCGTCAAAACGCGCAAGAGACCGGCGACTATTTACGCTCGCAACTCGAGCCGCTTTGCGAATCCATCGAACCCATGGCCCAAGTGCGCGGCCACGGGTTGTTTGTTGGCTTGGAATGGGTAAGCGACCGCGAGGCAAAAACACCCGACCGCGATGGTGCGGTCGATGTCATTAACGCGATGAAGGACAAGGGTTTCTTGATGAGCAACGCCGGGGCACTGGGCAACATGGTCAAACTGCGACCACCACTCGTTTTTGGGCGCACCGAGGCAGATGCATTTCTCGACGCGTTTAACGAAGCGATGCGCGAACTCTACGGAGCCTCTTGAGTGCCGCATACCGACGAGCAACTAACGACGACCGCAGAACGGGCATTGCAATCCTGGGAGCTTGATATCACCAAACTAACGCTCGTTTCACGCAGTGAGAACGTGGTCTTCAAAGTCGAGCAAAAGACAAAACCCAACTACGCCTTACGCTTGCACCGGCCTGGCTACAACACACTCAACGAACTCAACGCCGAGTGCGCGTGGACTGACGCGTTGAACCAAGCAGGTGTCAGGACGCCCGGCAACCGCAAAACCACGAGCAATAAACATTACGCGCAAGTCGCGCTTGCGGAGACTGACGAAGAACTGCAAGTGGGCTTGATCGAGTGGTTTGATGGCGCGTCGCTCGGTTCGCTGATCCAGGACGCGGACGATGATGCAATGTTCGACTATTTCCGCCAATTCGGCACGATCATCGCGCAATCTCACAATCAGGCCGTCGCGTGGAAGCCACCCGCAGGCTTCACGCGTAGACGCTGGGACGCCGACGGTCTCATGGGGGAGAACCCGTTGTGGGGTCAGTTTTGGCTCGCGCCGCAACTGAACGCTGCCCAGGCCGCTCTGCTCATGGCCACTCGGGCAAAGATCCATGCACTGCTCACCGACTATGGTGAATCGGAAGGTGAATCGGAGGGTGAATCGGAGGCGGGATTCAGTCTCATCCATGCTGACTTGCATCCATGGAATCTGCTGGTCGACGATACGGGCATCATCCTCATCGATTTCGACGACTGCGGATACAGCTGGCATCTCTACGATATTGCGGTCGCTTTGTACAACTACCGAGATCACACGCAGTTTGCCGAGATCCGTGATGCGCTCATTGAGGGTTACCGAGCCTTGCGCCCGACCGGCGGATTAACCCTAGATCTGCTACCCATGTTTTTTCTGATCCGTTCCTTGGTATGGTTGGGTTGGATCAACGGTCGTCCTGAGCTATTGGATGACACACAGGTCCAAATCCACACGCAAGTCGTTTGCGACACGGCGCAAGCGTTCATGGATAACAAATAGACTCGCAAGGTTGTTATGGCGGATTTCCTGGAAAGCGACTCGGCGGTGCGGAACAAGGCACTCGACGAGTTGGGCTGGGTCGGTGTCGAATACGATGACCCGGCGCATGCGGCACTGCGCACTTATTTAAGCGAAAACAACGGCATCGCCGGTCTCGAAGTATTCGAACCCGGTGATATCGACGAAGTGGTGCGCGTGTTTTATCGAGACGGTTTCTCGGTGGTCGCTAATGCATTAAACAGAGAACAGCTAGATTTCATGCGTGGCGGCTGTGATGCCGTCATCCGCGATATTCTCGCCATCGACAAACATCGGGTTGGCAACCGCGGCTCGCACCGCTATTCGTTTGGGGGCGCGAGCATGACGGGGCACCAAATGCACCATCCTGAGTGGGCCATACTGATCGATTTACCGACCATCACACCCATCCTCACGGCCATATTTGGCTCGCCCAACTACATCTCCCGTGGTGGCGGCGGCGACTTTTGCTTACCCGGCGCGGTGGACTACCAATCGCTTCATTCCGACATGAGCGATCGGCGCACCCACGGTGAGCTCACGTACGGTTCGTTCCATGACCCGCGTGGTAATTTGACCTACCGGGACCTGCCCTGTCCGTATGTTTGCTGTAATTACTTAATGGTCGACAGCACCGCGATCAATGGCCCCACACGCCAGATCCCAGGCTCTCAACATTCGCGTCAACCTATGCCTAATCTTGCGCAGGAACCACCATGGATGAAGCTCTCATCCGTTTGTCCCGCGCCCGCCGGTAGCGTCCTGATCAGAGACGTGCGGGCATGGCACGGCGGCACACCCAAC
>Ga0114999_10003897_pt1 | contig 18408 bp, 17 predicted proteins | sample ArcticOcean_MG_C_3_FD_89820 | JGI IMG/M metagenome (GOLD analysis project Ga0114999, IMG submission 89820) | Marine microbial communities from western Arctic Ocean - ArcticOcean_MG_CB8_126 | ecosystem: Environmental > Aquatic > Marine > Oceanic | place: Arctic Ocean: Canada Basin | collected...
AAAATAAAAAAAAAAAAAAAAAAATTACTAAACTTAAAAAAATTAAATCTTTCAAAAAATAAAAAATATTTAAAAAAAAATAATTGATAAAAAAAAAAAAAAAGTTAACGAATATAAAAAAAAATATACAAACTCACAAATTTTTGAAAATATTAAAAATAATAATAATTTTTCGGATTTTAGAACAAAATTAAAGGAACGAGATACATTAGGTGATCTTTCAATAATTGCTGAAATTAAAAAGTCTAGTCCATCAGCAGGACTTTTAGTAAAAAATTTTAACCATGTTAATATCGCTAAATCTTACATTGAAAATGGTGCACAATTTTTGTCTGTTTTAACTGAAGAAGATTTCTTTTTAGGAAAATTAGAACACATCAGTGATATTAAAAAAAAATATAAAATACCTATATTATGTAAAGATTTTTTTGTTGATACTTTTCAAGTTGGTTTAGCAAAAAGCTTTGGTGCTGATTGTATTTTAATAATTCTTTCTGCTGTTGATAAAGAGCTAGCTAAAGACATGTACCAAGCTGCAAATGAATTTAAAATCTCTACAATAGTTGAAGTTCATACAGCTGCAGAAGCTGAACAGGCTTTAAGTTTTGAAAATTCATTAATTGGAATTAATAATAGAAATCTAGATACTTTAAAGATTTCTTTAAATACTACTGTTGAACTTGTGGGGATTGTAGACTCTCATAAACACCCTTTGATTTGTGAAAGTGGAATAAATTCCGTGGACGATATCGAGAATATCATTGTAGATAGTGGAATTTATAATTTTATAATTGGAGAATCACTTCTCAAAAGTTCAAATATTGGTGAGAAATTTAAGAAATTAAGCCAAATAAGCCTTTAAAATTAACACATATTTAAAGTTGATTTCAAATGAGAACACTTGTAGAACAATAAATGTACGATATTTGTTCTATGCTTACAAAAAAACAAAAAAACCTGCTTTTATTTATAAACAAAAAGATCAGATCTACTGGTATTTCTCCATCTTATGAAGAAATGAAAAATTCGTTGAATTTAAAATCTAAATCTGGAATCCATAGACTTATATCTGCTCTTGAAGAAAGGGGTTTTATTAGAAGATTGGCACACAAGGCGAGAGCACTTGAGGTTTTAAAACTTCCGGAAACAGCAAGTGCTAATGATATATACAATACTTTTTCTCCTAGTGTTATAAAAGGTGGGCTAGATATTGAAAATACAAAACAAAGTGTGCACGATATTCCTGTTCTAGGTAAAATTGCTGCAGGAACACCTGCTGAAGCAATACAAAATGAAGTTAGTAGAATTTCTATCCCGGAAGAACTTAGCAAAAACGGTGAGCATTTTGGTTTAAAAGTTTCAGGAGATTCAATGATTGAAGCAGGTATAAATGATGGCGACACTGTTATTGTAAAAAAATCTAACACTGCTAATAATGGACAAATAGTAGTCGCTTTAATTGATGATCACGAAGCTATGCTTAAAAGATTAAGAAGAAAAGGTAAAGTTATAGCTCTAGAAAGTGCAAATAAAAGATATGAAACAAAAATATTTGGCACTGATAGAGTAAAAGTCCAAGGTATTCTTGTATCTTTGTATAGAAACTTCCAATAATAATTCATGGGTTTAGTAGCAACAAGATTTGCTCCATCTCCAACGGGGCCTCTACATATAGGTGGTGTAAGAACAGCGTTATTCAATTGGTTATTTTCAAAAAATAATAAAGGTAAATTTTATTTACGAATTGAAGATACGGACAAAGAAAGATCAAAAGATGAATTTAAAAAACAAATTATAGATTCTTTAAAATGGATTGGTGTAGAGCATGATGGTAAAGAATATATTCAATCTCAAAATATAAACAAACATAAAGAAGTTGCTAATAAACTTTTAAAAAAAGGATTTGCTTATGAATGTTATTGTTCTGAAAAAGAAATTGAAGAACAAAGATCAAAAGCCAAAAAAGCTAACATGCCTTTTATTTATAACAGAAAATGGAGAGACGCAGAGGATCTTGATATTCCTAAAAATGTTAATCCTGTAATAAGATTTAAGAGTAAAATGATTGGAAATAACATTGTTAATGACTTGGTGCAAGGAGAAATAAACATATCAAATTCAACGATTGAAGATTTTGTAATACTTCGTAAAGATGGCTCACCTACTTATCAACTCTCAGCAGTAGTAGATGATCATCAAATGAATATTACACATGTAATCAGAGGGGATGATCACAAGATAAATACTTTTAAACAAAAACAAATTTATGAAGCTATGGAATGGAAGCTCCCTGAATTTGCACACATACCACTAATACATAGCACTTCAGGTAAAAAACTTTCTAAACGTGATAATGCTTCTACACTTAATGATTATATAAAAATTGGTATATTGCCAGATGCTTTAAGAAATTATTTATTACGTTTAGGCTGGTCTTATAAAAATAAAGAAATATTTACGTTAGAAGAAAGTATAAAATGCTTTAACCTAACTGACGTAGGTAAGTCTCCTTCAAAATTAGATATGGAACGAATTTTATCCATTAATGAACATTACATTAAGAATCTTGATAAAAAAGAGTTGTATAAAAATTTAAAAGATTATGCTGAAAAATATAAAAAAAAAATAGAAAGTAAAAATGAAAAAAACCTAATTAATTCAATTCATTTCTTAAAAAATAAAGCTAAAAAACTTGAAGATATATATAAAAATGCTCAATATATTATTAAAGAAACTATTGAGATTTCCGATCATGATTCAAAATTATTAGATGATAAATCAAAGAGAATTATAAGAGATTTTTTAAATAATTATGAAAAAGTTAAAAACTTGAAGAGAGAAGATTTAGAAAAAATAATAAAAAATTTAATAAGCTCAAACAAAACAAATTTTAAGGGTGTTGGGCAACCATTAAGAATTGCTTTAACGGGATCAAAATTTGGACCCGGCATATATGATATCATTCAATCTCTCGATAGAAATGATGTTATAAAAAGATTAAAAGTGATTAATTAGCACTGAAGAAGCAAGTTCGGAAGATTTATTAGTTTTAAAACTATCAATTTCAATTTGAAAATTTGTTATTTGCTTGTCCCTTAAATCTTTATTATTCAATAGTTTATCTACAGTTGTATAAATATTTTCTGAAGTACATTTTGATTGTATTAATTCTGGTATAATTTCCTTATCTGCAGCAATATTGATAATATTTGCAAACCTTACTTTTATTAACATTTTGACGATAAAAAAATTTATTATATTCATTTTATAAATAATAACAGATGGAACTTTTGCATTACAAATTTCTAAAGATATAGTACCAGATTTTGAAACAGCAAATATTGATGATTTTAAAATCTGATATTTTATTTTTTCATCAGCAATTGCGCCGCAATTTTTAAATCCCTCTTTGAGAAGTAATGTTTGAATTTTTCTTACATGTTGAATTGTGCAATGAAAAACAAAAAACAAATCATCATATTTTTTGTTCATCATTTTTACAAAATTAATCAAAATTGGAGTTAAAACTTTTATTTCAGACATTCTACTGCCTGGAAAAATAGAAAATATTTTTTTATTATTTTTTATTATTTGACTTATATCAACTTTACTTTTTCCAATACTTTCTAGTAATGGATGCCCAATAAAAGTTGATCTTATATTTTCTTTGTCAAAATATTTTTTTTCAAAAGGGAAAAGTATTAATAAATGGTCTAGAAAATTTTTAAGTTTTTTTACTCTACTTTCTCTCCAAACCCACACCTGTGGAGCAACTAGATGAATTGTTTTAATTTTAGGATTTTTTTTTTTTACTTCTTTTGCTACACGTAAAGTAAAATCTGGGCTATCTACAGAAAACAAAATATCTGGTTTAAATCTAATGATTTCTTTAACTGTTTCTTTTATTTTTCTCTTAATTTTAAAAATATTTAACAAAATATTAGTAAATCCAAGATATGTAATTTCTTTTAGTTCATAAATTGATTTTACACCTAAAGATTCTAAATGTTCACCACCAACAGATAAATATTCAATATCTGCTTTTGAATTTTTAAGCTGAGATATTACTCTTGAAGCTAATTTATCTCCTGAGGGCTCACCTGTTAATATAAATATTTTTTTCATTTTACTTTAATAAACATATTATTTTTATTAGCAAAATTTATACATTTGATTTGTTCCAAAAAAATATTTTTTCTACTTTTCAAAACTATTCCTTTTAATCCAGATGATTTACATTGAATAAGAGTTTTTAATCCAATTGTAGGTAAATCTATTCTTAAATCTTGTTTGTTCTTGGGAAATTTAACTAAAACACCTTTATTTTTAAATTTTTTACTTCGACATTTTCTTAACATTTTTTGAGTGCCTCCCTTACCTTCTACAGCAATGATTTTTTTATTTCTGACAACGACTCCTTGACTAAAGTTATACTTCCCTAGTTTATTGAATTTTTTTATTGCTTTATTAATATCAATATTATCTTGGATGTTAGGTTTAATTTTGGAATAGTTTCCTTTTTTTAATGTTAACTCTGGATTAAAAGTTAATGAACTAATTGTATTAATTTTTTCTTCTTTTAAAATTTTTATTATTTCTTTCAAAATTGCAGCATCACCTAATCTAGAACTTTTAATAATTCTTGGTATATAATAAATACCCTTTAGATCTAATTTTATTTTAGAAAAACTTGGTTTATTAACTTTTCCTGCGAATAGGACGTTATTACATTTATTTTTTTTAATTAAGCTAATTATTTTACCAAATTGACCAATTGAAGCTTTGTGTGAGTTTTTGTCATGTTTAAAAATATTTTTTTTAGTGAGATCAATTATTGTGTATTTTTTTCTCTTTTTTTTAACTTTTTTTAAAATTTCATTAGGAAAGTCTGTATCACCAAATATCAAACCAATCATTTTATTCTTTAGTTAGAGGTGTGCAAATTGGTCTTTTCTTATCTTTCAAAATAAAATTTGTTACTTCTTCAACTAAATTATTTCCTTTATATTCACCATTAATCTTACTTACATTATCATGTAAATTAAAAGAGGAAAAAATTTTTTTATAAGCATTACTTAATTCAATTATTTCTTTATTTTCATATTTGTTTCTTCTTAGTCCAATTAAATTTAATCCTTTTAAATAATTTCTATTTCCAAAAGAAAGTCCAAACGGAATAACATCTTTTAATACACCAGTCATTCCACCAATCATGGCTAATCTTCCAATTCTTGTAAATTGTTGAACAGCAGAATTTCCACCAATTATTACCCCATCTTCAATTATTACATGCCCACCTAAAGGAACATTATTTGCTACTACTACATTATTTCCAACTATACAGTCGTGCGCAACATGAGACGAAATCATAAGTAAACAGTTATTTCCAATTTTAGTAACACCGCCACCATTTTGAGTGCCAGGATTTATGGTTACATACTCTCTTATAGTGTTTTTTTTGCCAATTATTAAACTTGTTTTTTCGCCTTTAAACTTTAAATCTTGCGGATCCGAACCTATGCATGCAAATGGATAAATTTTTGTTTCTGATCCTATTTTAGTATTGCCAGATATATTAACATGTGAATGAATTTCTACATTATCGTGAATTTCAACTTTTGGACCTATAATTGAATATGCTCCAATTTCAACATTGCTTGCTACTTTTGCATCTTTGTTAACGATAGCGGTTTTATGAATCATGTAATATTATTTTCTATCAACGATCGTTGCTGACCATAGAGCGTCAGCCATTTTCTTTCCATTGACTTTAGCTATGCCTTTATATTTCCAAACTCTTCCATGAGATCTTACTGCCTCTATATCTAAATGAAGTTCGCAATCAGGTAAAATTGGACTTCTAAAGCGTGCTTTTTCTACGCTCATCAAGTATACTAATTTATTTTCATATTCCTTTGGATCTACTCCATATGCGGTGAGAGCGGCTGCAGCTTGACCAAATGCTTCGACTATCAGAACGCCAGGCATCACAGGCTGCCCAGGAAAATGCCCTTGGACAAAAAAAGATGATTTTTTTACATTAACTACTGCAGTTGCAGATTTTAGATGTACAATATTTATTAATTTATCAATTAATAGCATTGGCTCTCTGTGAGGTAATAAACTTTCTATTTTTTTTTTATCTATAAAGTTATTCATCTTATTTTTTTCTTAGTTTAAGAAAATCTTTTAGTGGAGCTGCTGGATAACCCATAACTTGTGTGTTGTCAGAAATATCATTTATTACGCCACTGCCACCACCAATTTTTACATTATTTCCAATTTTTAAATGACCAGAAATACCAGCTTGACCTCCAATGATTACATTATCGCCAAGTGTAGAACTGCCTGCTAAACCAACTTGACCAGCTATCATGCAATTTTTTCCTATCTGTACATTGTGAGCTACATGTACTTGATTATCAAGAAAAGTATTTTTTCCTATAATTGTGTTTGTAAGGGATCCTCTATCAATAGTACTATTTGCGCCAATTTCTACACCATCATGCAAAACAACTTTCCCTACATGTGGTGTTCGTATATTTTTATCTTTCATTGGAATAAAACCAAACCCTTTTATTCCTATTTTACATCCATCTTGGATATAAACATTACTATGAATTATAGAATTTCTTATCGTAACAAATGATCCTATAACACAATTTTTTCCGATTTGAACATTGCTTTCTACTATAGTGTTGCTTGAAATATGAGTATTTTTGCCAATTAAAACATTTTTGCCAATTAAAACATTTTTGCCAAATTTAACTTCTGGGTATAAGTTGCTTAAATTATCTGAGATTAACAATTGGTCATCAATAGAGTCTATATCTGCTTTCGGAAAAAATAATTTAGAAACTTGCGTTACAGCAAACAAAACATTTTTAACTTTTAGTTTAATGCATGATTTGGGTAGTAAGTTTGAAAGATTTGGAGAAGTAATGCAAGCTAGTGCTTTAGTATTTAATGAAAGCTCCTGATATTTCGTAGAATTTAAAAATGTCATATCCATATTATTTGCAACATCTAAAGATTCAAAACCAAATATTTTATAATTTTTTTCTATCTCGGAATTGTTATTGCAGCCGATAATTTTAGCTATTTCTTTTAAAGGGAAAGGGCCCTCTTTTTCAAAAAAATAGTTTTTTGCCATTTTATTGTAAACTTATAGATGGTAACTCTTTGTTTAGTTTATCAGTAATAAGATTTGTTATATCGAACTCTGTAAGTCCACCAAGCATAAATTTCTTATCAATTACTATAGAAATTTGATTTTCTTCTATATAAGCGTCGACTATTGGTTTTAATTTATCCATAAGTTTTGTTTTTAATTCAGCTCTCTTTTTACCTAGTGTTTCTAACGAAGATCTTCTTTTTGTTTGGTAAGTTATTACTTTTTTTCTTAATTCATCACTGCTTTTTTTATAATCTTCTTTGCTCAAACCTTTTTTTGCTTCTAGTAATTTAGTCTCATCTTCTTTTAATTTTTTTTCAAGTTCAGTAAATTCTTTTATATTGTTATTGTGTTGTTTTTTAAGGTATTCCTGTGCTGTTATTCCAGCCTTACTAGAGTTTAAAACATATTTTAAGTCCAAAACAACTATTTTTTGCTCTGCATATGCATATGTACTAATAATAAGAAAAGAAGTAACTACAAATAATTTTACAAAATATTTCATTAGAATGATGTCCCTATATTAAAGTTAAAAGTTTCTGTTTGATCCGTGCTTGCTTTTGTTAAACTTTGTGAAAAAGTCCAACTTAGTGGTCCTACTGGTGTATATAAGCTTGCCCCTATACCTACTGAAGATCTAAACTTATTTGAGTCATCAACTGAACTACTATAATCAACACCATAAATATTTGCTGTGTCAAAAAATATATTAAAATCAGTTTTGTACTGTTCTGGTAAAAGATTGGGTAGTTGTGCTTCCGCTGATAACCCATAAATGTAATTTCCCCCAACCCAGTCTACTCCATCTTTGGGTCCAACTTTACCTCTAACAAAACCCCTTAATAACCTAGAATTATAATACATTCTGTTTGATAATCTTACGTCTCCATCAACACCATTTATTGTTCTTACTTGTCCTTTTATTGATCCTATTACATTTTCGGAAAACTCGTTATATCGGCTAAATTCAGCTGAATTTCTAATTGAAGATGAATCTTGGATTATTGGTAAAGATTGGTTAAAGGATAAAATATAACCTTCTGTTGGTTGAAATCTTTGGTTTCTTTTGTCTAGGGTTATTCCATAAGTAAAATCAGCATTAAAATAATCTCCATCCATTTTTTGTATAGAAGATGAAGCAGTAGATTCAGTTTCAATATTTTCATGTTCAAAGATTATTGATGGAGAAAAATAAACATCCTCATATTGTTCAAAGCTAGTTTTTATACTCGCACCTGTAGAGCTAGTTTTGTACCCTGTTGTTTCAGTTAAATCTGTAGCAGCGACACTAAAAGCACCTGAAACTGAGTTACCACTATAATTAAAATTTGGGTTTGTAACAGCAATACTTCCTTTTAATTTTTCTTGAGATACAGACGCAGAACTTGCAAGGGTAACTCCTCTACCAAGCCAGTTATTTTCATTTACAGAGAACATAATAGTTGTTCCATCAGTTCCAACTCCTGCACCTGCCATAATTTCACCAGTAGATTTTTCCTCAATATTAATTTGTAAAATTTTTGAATTTTCTGTAGACCCAGGAAGTGTTTTTTGCTCTACTTTAGCAAAAATACCTCTACCTCTAATCCTGTTCATTGATTTATTAATAAGAAGTGCACTATACGGATCTCCTTCATCAACAAGAAGTTCACCTCGAATTACTTCGTCATTTGTTACAGTGTTGCCAGCTACATTTATTCTTTCTATAATAAATTTTTCACCTTCAAATATGTTAATTTTTACTTCAACACCATCTCCTTCTAATGTTTCAATTATGCTGTGATTAATAAATTGTAATTCTTTTTGCTCACTTAATTTATCTATTTTTTCTAAAAGATTATTTAATTTAGTTTGCGAATAATAATTTCCTATTAATTTATTAAAATCACTTTCTAAAGAAAGAAATGCAGAATTATCTAAAGCTTTCGATACATCTGCAAAAATTTTATTAAATTTGTATCTCTTTCCAGCATTAATACTAAAAGTTAAAACAAAACCATCACCTTCAGAATACTCTACGTTACTAGAAGCTAAATTCACTTCATAATAACCTTTATTTCTGTAATAATTTTTTAATAACCTTTTATCAAATTCTATTCGTCCTTGATTTAAATAAACATTTCTTGAAAGAAATTTCCAAAACTTATTTTCTTCTGAAGTAATAATATCTCTTAATCTTTTATCTCTATATTTTTTATCACCTAAAAAATATATTTTTGAAATTTTGGCTTTTTCACCACGTTCGATTGAATAGATTATGTTTAAGCTATTGTTTTCTAAATCTTCTACTTCCGCTTCAATTTTAACAAAATAATATCCTAGCTCTCTATAAAAAGCTTTTATTTGATTAATATCATTTTTAATATTAGCGCTAACAAATGAACTATTTTCTCTAATTAAAAGAAATTCTTTAATTTTATCAGTGTAATCTTCTTTTTTTTCTCCATTAAAAACAATTGATTTAACTATTGGGTTTTCTTTAACAATAATAATTAATTTATTATTAACTAATTCAACTGTTATATTTGAAAAAAAAGTAGTTTCATAAAGTTTTTTAATTAATAAATTTATATCAGAATTTTCATAATTTTTCCCAATCTCTATGTCTCCAAAAACTTTTACAGTTTCTAAAGAAATTCTTTTATTTCCTTGTACATTAATTTCTTTAACAACACCTGCGTAAGCATTGATCTTAAAAAGGATGAAAAATAAAAATACAAAAAAATATATTTTTTTAAAATTTATCATAAAAGTTATCTTGCACACATGTCGTTAGTTTTCAATCTTGCCCAATTATCTGTTATTTTTATATCTTTTACTGATCTTGGTTTCTTTTTAGCATATTTATTGAAATCTTTGTCTTTAAAAATTTTATTTATATTATTTACTATATCTAAAAAACCAATTTTTCCTTTTAAAAACAAACTAACTAGAACCTCATTTGAGGCATTAACTATTGTAGGTGTTGAATGGCCCAGATTGAGACATTTGTCTATTATTTTAACAGAAGGAAATTTTTCAATATTAACATTTTCAAAAGTTATTTTATTAAAAGTTTCTATATTTATTTTTTTTATATTAGGTATGATATTTTTTTTCCCATATAAGGTGTTCGAAATAGGAATCTTCATATCGGGGTTATATAAAATCATTTTAATCAATCCATTTTTAAAACGTATAATAGAATGAACATATGACTGGGGGTGAATAACTATTCTATATTTTTTTTCATCAAAATTAAAAATTTTACACGCCTCTATTACTTCAAAAACTTTATTCATTAGATTTGCAGAATCTACTGAAATTTTTTTTCCCATATTCCATTTAGGATGTTTTGTTGCTTGTGAAGGTTTTATATTCTTAAATTTATTTTTAGGTGTGTTTAAAAAAGGACCGCCAGAAGCTGTTATAATTATTTCTTCTATCTCATGATCGCTAGAATTTTTAGCAAGTTCCATTATTGAAAAATGTTCAGAATCAACTGGAAGAATTTCTGTTTTATATTTTTTTTTTAGCTTTGATAAAATATGCCATCCACAAATAATAGTTTCTTTGTTCGCTAAGGCTACTGTCTTGCTAATTTTAACTGCATCGACCGTTGGTTGTAATCCAGCTAAACCTACAATTGCAGACATAGTATAGTCGACTTTCTGCTTTACAATTTTGGTTAGAGATAAATTGCCTGAAAAAACTTTTGTTGTTCTTTTTTTTAACGATTTTTTAACTATATCATAAAATTTTTTATTATATATAATCACATTTTTTGCATTAAATTCTTTTGCCTGATGAATTAATTTTCTGTAGTTGCTGTTAGCAGTTAATAAAATAACATCAAAATTCTTTATATCTTTTTTAATTACTTTTAAAGTTGATTGCCCAATAGATCCTGTAGAACCAAGTATTATAATTTTTTTTTTCATATAATTTAAATTAGAATTTTAAAATAATTACTTAATCCGACTGTGTAAATATATGCAAAAGGAATTGCAAAAACTATACCATCTATACGGTCGAGCAAACCACCATGGCCAGGTAAAATTTTACCTGTATCTTTAATTTTAGCTTTTCTTTTAAGAAAAGAAATAAACAAATCTCCTAATTGACAAAATAAAGATATTTCTAAACAAAATAAAAAATTATTCATTGAATAGAAATATTCATATTCGTCAAAATTAGTAAATATTATTAATGGTAAAATAGAAAAAGAAAATGAACCCAAACTTCCTGAAATAGTTTTGTTAGGACTAATTTTGGTTAACTTTTTTCCACCTATTTTTTTTCCCACAAAGTACCCTCCTATGTCAGAACAAATACATACCAAAAGTACATAAAATATAAAAAATGATCCTAAAAATTTATATAAGCTTATTGCTGCTACAGAAAATATTCCAAATAAATAAATAAAACTGACTGCATTTAAAAAAAGAGAATTCTTTTTAAATATTTTATTATTAATTTTAATTATTTCGTCAAATACAAAGCATGAAATTAAAATTAAAGTAATAACAAAAATAACAATATGACTAAAAATACAAAAAAATAAGACAACAAGCATTATAATAGATGTAGTTATTCTTTTTTTTAACTCAGTATTCATTAAATTTTACCAAAATTTCTTTTTGTTTTATAAAATTTTTTAATTATTTCATTAAAATTTTTTTCATTAAAATCTGGCCACATTTGGTCTAGAAAAAATATTTCAGTATATGCTAATTGCCATAATAAAAAATTGCTAAGTCTTTTAGTTCCACCTGTTCTTATCAAAATATCTGGGTGAGGAATATTTTTGGTATAAAGATGCTTTTCAAAATTTTTAATATTAACAACTTTTTTTTTATCTTTTTTTAGATTTTTGCAAGCATTAATAATTTCCTCTTTTGAGCCATAATTTAAAGCAAGATTTAGATTGATCGTTTTATTGTTGTATGTTTTTTCTTGAATAATTTTTACCATTTTATTTATATCTTTTGGCAATCCTTGTCTTTTCCCAATAATATTAACTTTAATGCCTTTTTTAATTATTTTTGCTAAATTTTTTTTTAATGACTTTCTAATTAAATCAAAGAGAAAATTAATTTCTGCCTTAGGTCTTTTCCAGTTTTCTGTTGAAAAAGTATAGAGTGTTAAGTATGGAATTTTTTTTTTTATGGATTCTTTAATAACTAACTCAACAGATTCAAGTCCTTTCAAATGTCCATAATTTCTTGATCGTTTCTTTTTTAAACCCCATCGCCCATTACCGTCCATTATTATAGCGACATGGTTTAATCTATTCATATGGTCATTATCTCTTTTTCTTTATCTTTAAGTTTTTTTTCTAATTCTAGAATTTGTTCATCAGTTAGACTTTGAATCTTTTTTTCAGAATTTTTACATTCATCTTCACTGATGCTTTTGTCTTTGACTTCTTGTTTTAATTTATCATTAGCTTCTCTTCTTATATTTCTAATAGATATTTTTGCTTTCTCAGCCAAACTTCCCATAATTTTTTTAAGTTCTGTTCTTCTTTCTTCATTTAAACTTGGAATTGGTATTCTCATCAATTGGCCATCGATCTGTGGATTGATGCCCAAATTAGACTTCTTGATTGCAGAATCTATTAATGTAACATTGCTTTGATCCCAAACTTGAACAGTAATTAACCTTGGTTCAGGTGTAGATATTGTAGCTAATTGGTTTACTGACATTTTTTGTCCATAAACATCGACTTTAATAATATCTAACATTGCTGCATTAGCTCTTCCTGTTCTTAATGAAGCTAAATCTGCATTGAAAATTTCAAATGCTTTTTTCATTTTAATTTTACAGCTATTTAATGTTTCTTCAGGTGTCATATAAAAACTAAACTCCTTCTCCAACTTTAAACCTAATAAATTTTATAATTTCAATTTTGTCTTGAAGACCCATTTCTTGTAAGACTTCATTTATTTTCTTTTTAGGTTCTATTATCCACTCTTGATTTAAAAGCGTATTATCACTAACAAACTTATTTAATTTTCCAAAAGTAATTTTTTCAGCAATTTTACTGTCCTTTCCACTATTTTTCAATTCTTCAGTTATTATTTCCTTTTCTTTATCTAATAATTTTTTATCTAAACCATCTTTATCAATTGCTAAAGGTGATAAAGCAGCAATATGCATACAAAGTTGTTTTCCAAAAACTGATAATTCATTTTTTTCTTTAGAGGTTTTTAAGCTAACTAATACACCTATTTTACCCATATTTTTTTTTATTTCAGAATGAACATAAGAAAAATTCAAACATTTTTCGGAATCTAAATAATCACTTCTTCTTATAGTAATTTTTTCACCTATTTTAGAAATTAATGAGACTAAGTTTTCGTTAACAATTTTTCCATTCGACATTTTAGCTTTTAAAATATCATCCATTTTTCCTATATTAGATAACGCCAACTTAGAAATTTCTTCAACAAATTTTATAAATTCCTCATTTTTAGCAACAAAATCTGTTTCGCTGTTAACCTCTATTATTGAAAATCTATTATCATTTTCTGAAATACTCACCAATCCATCTGCTGCAACACGTTCCATTTTCTTGTTGGCTTTTGCAATTCCATTTTTTCTTAAGAATTCAATTGATTTTTCAATATCTCCATTGTTTTTATCTAAGGCATTTTTACAATCTTTAAAACCTACACCTGTGATCTCTCTTAGTTTTTTTACTTGATCTAATATGTTCTCGGATGGCATGAAAAAGGTATTATTTTTCTTTTATGCCAGTTAGTGATTTTACTTTAGACATCAAAGATTTTGATAATTTTGAAACTATTTTACTTTTCTCTACTTTTGGTTCTAATTTTTTATCTTCTACTTGTTTTTTTTCATTTTCATCAACTTTTTTAACTTTACTTTTTAATGTATCACTTTCATTCTCAAAATTAGACTTGGAAGTATTTTTTTGTGCATCCAAGATAGTTTCTTTGATCAAATCAGAATATAAATTTATTGCTCTTCTAGCATCATCATTGCCAGGTATTGGAAAGTTTATTCCTGTTGGATCAGAATTGGTATCTAATACAGCTATTATTGGAATATTTAATCTTATAGATTCTTTTACAGCCAATTCCTCAACATTTGTATCAAGTATAAAAATCATATCAGGTATTTTTTTCATATCCGCAATACCTCCTAGTGATTTTTCTAATTTATCTCTTTGAATTCCCATTTTTAAATTCTCTTTTTTCGTAAATCCTGTGTTTTCTTCTTTTAAGTCTGCTGTAAGTTTTTTTAAACGCTTAATTGAATTAGAAATCGTTTTCCAGTTTGTAAGCATTCCACCTAACCATCTATGGTTTACATAAAATTGCGAAGTGTCTTTTGCTAACATAGCTATTGTATCTGACGCTTGCTTTTTTGTTGATACAAATAGTATTTTTCCACCAGAAGAAATGCACTTATGTACTTCGCCTAATGCGGCGTTAGTTAATTCAAGTGTTTGAACAAGATCAATAATATGGATAGAATTTTTTGATCCAAAAATAAATTTACTCATTTTTGGATTCCATCTAAAAGTTTTGTGTCCTAGATGAACTCCCGCTTCAAGTAACTGTTTTACTGTAACACTTGGTAGTTTCATATTTTTAACCGGTTATTCCACCACAACTTTTTTCCATTTAAGGACCGGAGGTTTCTAAACCAAAAATTGTGTGCGTAATTAATTTTGATGTTCTACAGTTTTAGTAAGTTAAATTCAATCTTAATTAAATACTTATTTTCTTTATATAAGGCTCCTGATTCAAGTATTTCAAAGTTTCATAGTCAAATTTCCTTTTATTTTTTAACTCAAATAGATAATTTTTATTATCTTCAGCGATAGATATTTTTATTGTTGAATTACCCTTTTCTTTAATGCTTTCATATAACTTTTTTAAACTATCAGGTGTATCAATCTCGATATAAACATTGCTATAATTTAGTTTAATAATTTCATCTAAACTTACAATTTTTCTAACATTTATTCTTCTAAATCTGTTTTCTTTATTTTCTTTATCTTTAATAATTGTCAGTAGAACAGATTTTCCTTCAATAAGATTTTTTCTATTACTTTCCAAGATTTCAGAAAATAAAAAGAGTTCAAATACTTTACTTTCATCACTAAATTTGACTATCGCAAAAGGGGTTCCTTTAGCAGTTTTTTTTTCTTTGATGGTCATAATTGTGCCAGCAACAAAAGATTCATTTTCACTTCCATTTTCGAAATCTTTAAATGATTTAACGTTATACTGTTCAAGAATGTCTTTAAAATCAGCTATGGGATGGTTTGATAAATAAAAACCAACAGATTCAAACTCTTTAGACAAGGCTTCATTATTTTTCCAATCAGGCAGATTTTTATCTTTTACTAAATATGATACTTTCTGACTTTCGTCTGAAAATAAACTAGATTGATTCTGAACTTTATTCTCATATATGTTTTTAGAATTTTGTATAATATTTGGAATATTTTCATAAAGTGTTTTTCTATTATTAAAAATTTTATCAAATGCGCCAGCCTTAACTAATCCTTCTAGTTGAAGTTTGTTAATACTTTTTGGATTAACTCTATTAATAAAATCGGCAATAGATTTAAATTTTCCATTTTTTTTGCGTTCTTTTACAACTTGTGAAATAGCTTCAAATCCTACATTTTTAATTGCTCCTAAAGCGTAATATAATAAATTATCTTTTGGAATAAATTCTGAAAAACATTCGTTTATACAAGGTCGTTGCACTTTTATTTGTAATCTTTTTAATTCTTCATTAAATTCACTTAACTTTTCACTGTTTGATAGTTCATTGGACATTGATGCTGCAATAAATTCATTTGGATAATAAGCTTTTAAGTATGCGGTTTGATACGCAATCATAGCATAAGCAGCGGCATGACTTTTATTAAAACCATATTCAGCAAATGGTTCTATTTTTTTAAATATAAAATTTGCTGTTTCTTTTGTTATTCCATTTTTTATCGCTCCATTAACAAACTTTTCTTTTTGTTTTTCTAGTTCAGCTCTTTTTTTTTTACCCATATCTTTTCTCAATATATCTGCTTCACCTGCGGTAAAACCTGACAAAGTTTGAGATATTTGCATCACTTGTTCTTGATAAATAATTACGCCATATGTTGGTTCTAATATTTTTTTAAGTTTAGGGTGTAAATAATCTGGTTCTTTTTCACCGTGTTTACATTGATTATACATAGGTATATTTTGCATTGGTCCAGGTCTATACAATGCGACTAAAGCAATAATATCCTCAAATTTATTAGGTTTCATATTAACTAAAGAATCCTTCATACCTGTGCTCTCCAATTGGAATAAGCCAACTGTATGTCCATTGCTTAGCATCTCAAAAATTTTTGTATCATCCAGTTTTATTTTTTTTATATCTAAATTTATCTTTTTTTGCTTAAGAAGAGTTATTGTTTTGCTAATTACTGTTAAAGTTTTTAAACCTAGTAAGTCAAATTTAACCAAACCAGCATTTTCTGAAGTATACATATCAAATTGTGTTGATGGTAAAAGAGAATTAGATGAAGGGTCTTTATATAACGGAACAAATTTAGCTAAATTTTCTGCTGGAATCACTACGCCAGCGGCATGAGTTGCCATGTTTCTATTTAAACCTTCAAGTTTAAGAGATAGTTCAATTAATTTTTTTACCCTTGGGTCTTTTTTTTCTTCAATTTGTAATCTTGGCTCTCTTGCAATAGATTCTTTTAAGGAAAGTGGTCTAGAAGGATCAAACGGTATCATTTTACATAAAACATCTACATATCCGTATGGTATTCCTAAGACACGTCCTATATCTCTAAAAGCCATTCTAGCTTTTAATTTTCCAAAAGTAATAATATGAGCAACACCTTTGCCGTATTTTTTTTTTAAATATTCAAAAACTTGATCTCTTTTTTCTTCACAAAAATCTATATCAAAGTCTGGCATTGAAATACGATCAGGATTTAAAAATCTTTCAAAGATTAAATCAAATTTTATTGGATCAATGTCAGTTATAGATAATACCCACGCCACTAATGATCCTGCGCCAGATCCTCTTCCAGGTCCTACAGGAATATCATTGCTTTTTGCCCATTTAATGTAATCAGAAACAATTAAAAAATAGCTAGAATATTTCATGCTAGAAATAATTGATATTTCATGTTCTAATCTTTTTTGGTATTTGATAGAAATATCTTCAATTTTATTTTTTTCCAAAAAGGGAAATATATATTTATCTAATTTTTTTTTTAATCCTTTCACAGATTCCACTTTTAATAGATTGTCTACATTATCAGATTTAGCTGTTTGTATGTTTGGTAAAATAGGTAAAGAGTTTTTGGGTCTATAAGATACTTTGTAAGGAAAATTTTTATTATTTTCTAAAGCGTCAGGAAGGTCATTAAAAATTTCATGCATCTCTTCAGAGGATTTTAAGTAATGTTGATCAGAGTACTTTCTTCTGTCCTTTACATTTACATATGTTTTTTCTCCAACACAAAGATAAGCATCATGTGCTTCATGCATGTCCTTTTCTAAATAAAAAACTTCATGTGTAGCGATGAGTGGTAATTCTAGTTTTTGAGAAATATTAATCAAAAATTTTTCAAAATTTTTTTCACCATCATCGTTATGTCTTTGAATTTCAAGAAATAGGTTATCAACAAAAGTTTTTTTTAAATTTTTTAATATATCTACAGCGATATCCGAAAGATTTTTAACAAACAATTTTCCAATCAAGCCATCAAAAGATCCTGTTAACAGAATAAGTCCTTTGTGGTTATCTAAAATATCTTTTATTGTACAATGAGGTTCTTCATTTTCTTCAATTTCCAGATATGATTTAGAAGATAATTTTATTAAGTTTTGGTAACCTTCTAAATTTTTAGCAAACAATGGTATTTTTCCAGTTATATTTTTATGTTTAATACTAATTTGCATACCAATAATTGGTTGTGTTTTTGCTTTTGCAATGGTCTCTGAAAATTCTAAGGCACCACATAAATTATTTGAATCACATAAACCTATAGAGCGAATTTTTTCTTCTTTACAGTATTTAGCTAAATCAGTTGTTTTTAAAGCACCTTCACAAATAGAATATTGTGTATGAATTTTTAAATGATTAAATGATTTTACCGAAAGTTGATTCATTTTTTTTTCTTATATTACCATCTAAAATATTTAACTTATAGTCTGCTCTATTTGATAATTCTCTATTATGAGTTGCATAAAGTATTGCTC
>Ga0114999_10003899_pt1 | contig 18401 bp, 16 predicted proteins | sample ArcticOcean_MG_C_3_FD_89820 | JGI IMG/M metagenome (GOLD analysis project Ga0114999, IMG submission 89820) | Marine microbial communities from western Arctic Ocean - ArcticOcean_MG_CB8_126 | ecosystem: Environmental > Aquatic > Marine > Oceanic | place: Arctic Ocean: Canada Basin | collected...
ACCGTTCAGAAGATCTGTCTGTATGTTGCGGGGGAGTTTCCGTACAATGTCTGAGGTAGCCTGTGCAAACCACTTCTCCTCGGCTTCCTCAAGGCTTGTGGTAATACCCCGCAAGAACGAAGTCACCTCCCCGTTCTTATCAAGAATAGAGCGTAGCCCCCTAGCCATATCAGAGAACACACCGTCGCCTATTCCCTCAAGGTGGGATATGAGAGACTCAGATCCTTCGCGCATTTCTGGTCCGACCAGGGCGTCGAAGGATTGAAGCACACTATTCTTGAAGCCCCTGTCCTGGTATATGGCACTTTCAACGTACAGTCGAGCTTCGGGGGAGAGTGCTTCAAGAGCCTCCAGGGGGATTCCGTCTACACCGAGATCTATATCGTCAACTACATCAACGTCAATAACTGCGTCTTCAAGGTCGAAATCAGGGACTTCCCCCTCGGACAGTTCTGCGAAGTCATCGGCATCGAAATCATCTACATCGGGAACGTCATCAACTTCAACAGTTAGATCGTCTACACCCTCATCCAACTGATTGTCGCCTGCATCCAGAGCATCAGCCTTTGCGGAGCGGGGCCTCCCAGATACTTTAGGCTGGAGCGACCCACCGTTCCGCCTCGCCTCATCCGACAGTGCTTTGAGGAACTGCCGTGCCTCGGCGATATGGGGGTTGCCAGTATCGAAGTTCTTGACCCGCTCTACAAGTTCTGTGATAGTGCTGAACGCATCTCGTAAATGCGTAACCTCCTTGGAACTGTCCATTATCAGTTCCGAAGCAGGTACGTCGATGTCCCCCTCCCTGACCAGCCGCCCAGGCATGGATCGGTTGTGCTTAACTCTCGCAGCAACGTTTGCCACCTCTTCGGCAGCGTATTTGTAAGTAGCCTTTGACGCACCAATAGCGAATCTACCGGCAGCCTCCACACCAATACCTACACCCAAGCCTTCAAGCGATCTCTTCAGCATAGCCTCGGCCCTTGAATCAGTGGGGTCTGTTGCCATGAAATTAAGTATGGCACTCTCGAGGGGGCCTCGGTCTTCATCGGTATTATCAATGATAATATCTGTGAGCCTCTCCTCCCAGGGGTCGAATGGGAGAGCATCACCAAAGATTCCAGCAAAGGCACCCCTAGCTGAAGACTTGAACCTAGAAGCTTTTTCGTATCGCTGTAGCCACTGAACCCCACCAGCGACTCTGAATACGGGAAGGAAGGTTGTTAGGAATTGAGAAATACCCTTAGCACCACCCTCCACCGCACCCTGTGGCTCGGGCCAGACCTTTCGCGGAATGCCATCTACATCAACGGTTAGATTCTGGAGAGCTTCTACGTCAACATTGAAGTTCTCACGGAACGAGTCCCCCAGTTCTGTACCGCCCTCGGCCTCAAGGGCCGCCCCCATTGCAGGAACAGCGAGGTTGTTCCAAGTGTGAAGAATTCCCTCGACACCTCCCGCGACAATGTTCTGAGGTATACCACCATAGGAGGTTTCCGGCCCCCCAGCCCCCGGTTCATCAGGTGCTTCAGACTCCAATTCTCCAGAGGGAGAGGCTGGGGAAGGAGGAACACTACCTGAATCACTCGCAGGACTGGAGGGCGAGTCCAGCACATTGGCATTGAGGATATCGACACCCGCAGATGCGAGCGTGCTTATCATCGAACGCTGCTCTTCCTCCCGCCCAGCCTCGGAGCTAATAACCCCTGCGAGAGACTTATCTTCAGCTTCAGTTCCTGTACCCAAACCACTATTAATAGTTGTCATGCTGGACCCTCCTCTTCGGGAAGAGGTTCTTGAGCGCGTCCTGCGAACACAATCGGGGACTCTTCAGACCTAAGCTGCTGTGTGACTGGGTCAAGTTCTTTGTTAAGGGGGCCATAAAGTCCAGTGAGCCTCTCATGTAGAGTCTTGAAAACAAATTCATTGTCCACTCCCGCAGAGGAAGTGCCTGAATTTGCCAAGTAGTTGTGCCATACGATCTGTGCAGTGTCTTCCATGTCTTGCGTAGGGCTACGGTGCTTCGGGTTCCTGTTAGGATTGCCTAGTGCAATCGCCCGCGCCTCCTCAACAGCATCTGTTCCAAAAGCCTTGTCTACATTATCCAAGAATATAGTACCGCTAGGGTCGCCCTGGTCAATTGTGTTAGATGGGTATTGGGGTGTGGGGGGTGCGTTTATTGCTTTCATGAAAAGTCCCGTCTGGTTATGCAACTCTTTCTTATCACCGATGTATGAGTAGCCTGTATTCCCCGCGTTAACGTGGAGATGTGCTGCTGTGCCGTGGGCTGACCCGTCTGCGGCTAGTCCAAAATTTTGAGCGACTCTCCCAAGTTTTTCGTATGCTGCTGTAGGCATCTTGGCACCGGGCACAGTTGATCGTATTACGAAATCGTGGGCGGGCACATTCATATGGCTTCCCGTGTCTATTGGGTTACCCTTAGCATCCGTCCCAGGAATAGGCTTTGATCGGTAGGCACCTTGGGCATTGTTCTGCATAGTGAACCCTGGGGGCAGGACTCCATCTACGTAAGCTATGAATGCCTGAAGTTTTTTCCAGTAGTCCTGGGCCGAGGTTGATGCCCAGAACCCCGGCGGATACGGCTCACTTGTGTCTAACCTACCACCAAGGCTACGATCAACGGAAGGGGGCGGAACTGCTGCTGCCACCGGTACCTCCTCCTACCCTCGTTGGGGCCACAGGCTCTATCCACTGGGCACCTGAAGGATCTCTGAACGAATTCAGCTTTCTTTTCCGCTCTCTAACGCCTGCTCCGTTATCACCCTCTGTACTGCGAATTTTCCCATAATCCTCCCAAGCCTTAATAGCCGCTGCGGTGACTTTTGCAAAATTTGCTGCTTGCCTCTGAGCATCCTGTCCCCTAAGAACATTAACGTCCCGTGCGGTACGCACATACGACATCAGTTCAGTGGCTTGTCTATTAATGAGTACTTGGGCTGCTTGCGCCTTAGCCGGGTCCAGAATCGTTGATACGTTTACAATAATACCACCGTCTGAGGTTTGTACAATACCTGCTTCCATCACATCCGCTAGAAGCTCTAGTTGATTTTTGAAACTCGCATTGGTTTTAACAGTCTTCAGAAGCTTATGATGGTCGCCAATCAAGGTGTTCACATCGTTGTAAGACGTAGAGGAGTACAGACCCGCATGCACATCAAGCGTGTCATACGTATACTCACCTCTACTAATTCCTTTTGAGATGTCTTCTAGGTCACGGGGGGACAAATCGTTAGTTCTTCTTTCCAGAGCGTTATCTAACGTACTTGCAGGGAAACCAAGCTCTACGTACCGTGCCCTAAAAGCAACCTGTTCTTCATTGGTCAGTCGGGGATTGGCTTTCATTGCTTCGGAAACTTCTCCGTCGAGAATAGTTTTGTTTTTAGCCTTGAGGGCAGCGGCTACTTGGTCCTTATCACGTATAGCTCTTGCAATTGTATCTTCAGCGGAATCAATTGCTGTATTCACAGCCTTAAGGCTAGCAGCATCTCTAAATATATCGCTGTCTGGGGATACTACAATACCCCCTGTCGCGGGATCTGTTGAGTAAGGCTCATGGTTAACAAGCTGGGATACGGCATATAGTTGCTGTGCAGTTAAATTCTCTGACGATAGCTGTGCAACCAACGCATTTGAGATTGAAGTGGCTATCTCCTTCCTGGGCATCCCCCACGCAGCCCCACTCTCTTGTAGATCAGAGGCTAATGCTTGAAGTCCCTCTGCCATAGGCCCGTCATTGCCTGTAAGGACTTGGCCTACCCGACCCGTAGTCTCGATATCAAATTCGGACCTCCTAGCCGCCGCAATAAGTGAAGAAGCTTTTAGGCCAATCGACTCTCGGGCACTTGAGTAATACTCATTTGCTGATTCTAGGTACGCCTTGGTTGCTCGGGCTGGGAGCTTATCAAGTCTGGAAGCGTTCTTCCTGCCGTCCGTGAAGGCTCCAAACTGCTCCTCGAAATTCTCAAGAATTCCTTCAGGGGTATCATCTCCCTTTACGCTGCCCGGTAGGTCAAGGAGCATCTTCTGCACAACATCTTGGGCTTCCCTACGACCCTTCACATTCCCGATACCAATCGACACCCAGCCACTTGCCCAAGAGGACACATTCTCTTGCTCGAGTATCTCCTGTGTTCCCTTAGCTGCGTTTTGTTCTGCGAGAAGTTCACCCCGCTCTATGTTTCTCTTCTCTTCACCCTTGTACACCTGTATTCCCGCATCTGCTACGTTCATCAGTGTTTTGTGGAGTCGGGCTAGGCCAACAGTAGTTGAATCCAGTAGTGCCGGGGCAATGTACTGGACTGCGCCGGGTCTTACAGTGGGCTGTATGTCCGTGGGGGCTAACCCCTGGAGCTCAGTGTCTATTGTTCCCCTCATTTCTTAAGGGCACCGTAAGTGCTAAGTCCCGTACCCGCCGCACCAACTATGTCACTCGTAATCGCTAGACCCAAGTTCGGTGCCTGTGGGAGGCCAGCGATACGACCAGCCAACCTCTGGTTAGACGCAGCATTGGAATAGAACCTCTGCTCTTCAGCCAAAGCCTGTTGGGCTTTAATCGCTGAGACACGATCACCAGCCTGCAAGTTGATATTACGCTGTATGCTCGTCAGGAAGTTCCCCTGACCACCAGACTCAACAGCCTGCGTGTGTGCCCTGCCCTGTGCAGTAAGACGCGCCCGCTCCGTCTGGAGGTTCTTGGAAGTAGCAGCCTCTGCTGCCTGCCGACCCGCTGCGCCTATCTTGGCAGCCTCTAGCGCACGGGCCTTTGCGGCAGTCTCGGCAGCACGTTTATTCTGTTCTGTTTGTGCATTAGCGGCAGAGACACTTGTAGCGACACTCGCCGCTGCGCTTACAGCACCTATTCCGAGAGCGACCTGACCCGCGCTCAGGCCCGCTATAGCCGCTGACGCAGAGCTTGCAGCACTCGCAATAATTCCCGGTATTGCTAGTAGAAGGGGTGGACACATCTAAACGCTTCTCCTTTCAAACTCCCAAAAATTGTAGACTTTATCGTCTTTCTCTATAGGGATTTCGTTTGTAATCTCAAATCCCAAAAACTTAAGCCACCGTATAGCTACAACATTCTCATCGTGTACGACATTTTTAAGAAGGTTGTACTTGGGGGCAGCTTCGTCAAGCCACTTCTTACTTCTCTTCAGGAAGCTGTATCTAACGCACCTGAAGTCACTCGTTGACAAGAGCCAGGGGACACCACCCCATTCAACTCTAGTTATCCCGAACATGGCAGAGGGAACACCATCAAGAACTATGGTATTGCACTCATCTGATTCTTTGTACCCGTACATCAAGCAGTCATGGGGGGGTAGCCCCGCTGCGATACGTATCTCTTCTAGGTCAGAGGCACGTAAGTTCTCGGATATTGGAAGTATATCGGACTCTTCAGTTTTCCTGAAGTAACCTCTCACAACCTCCTGCTCCGTGTGTTCCAACTAGCCTCGTATATAGCCCCAATAAAGTTTGTTAGGAATGGGGTATCGTTCACAACCTGAATGGTTGTTTCAGAGTTCTGCCCACCAACGTCCACCTTGAACTCATCATTGGTGCCCACCCCAGGGCCGACTTGTCCGTCGATAAGCCACGGATCGTAGTAGTTGTATGTGTACAGTTCCCCGCCATTATCCACAGTGATAGTGAAGGGACCGGCAGTAGAGAATTTCAGAGAAAAAGTCCGTATCTGGGTTCTGCCGCTGGTGTATGGCTGTACTGCTCGGCTGGAACTCGCAGTGGATTTAATGATAAACCTACTGAACGTAATATCCTGTGAATACTTCCTGCCAATGTACAGAGTTGTGTTCTTATAAATCCCATTAGGGTCCGGAATGAAGACAGAATTACTACTCGCCAGACTCCCCGTTATAATAGTACCTAAATCACCCGGAATGACGGTTCCCGCCAAGGGGCCAGAACCTCCTACAACAATCTGGAAGGTGCAACCCGCAGTCGCCAAATTAGAAGGCCAATCGTAGGGGAGTACAACCTCTGTGAAGATCGAGGAGGCTCCAGATGGATTGGTGCCATTGTTAAAGTATTCCGCTCTCTGATCTAGCATGACAGGCTGGTTGGGTATCGGAGGCCCTTCTGTCAATGTTCTCGGGAACGATGGATCACTTCTTCTGGGAGGTAAATACTCAAGCGATGTTTTCGAGCCAAGGGCATCAGACCTGTCAATCAGTAGGTGCAGATTGCTGTCTATGAAATCGCCGCTAAGAATATCCTGTTCAAATTCCCACTTTGTCCATGCAGACTGAAGTCGGTTGTTGCCGTTAAATAGGTACTGGTAGACGAATACATTCTTAGGCGTGTCTCGAGACAAGAAGCACAGCATCGCCTCGTTGTCATTTCCTGTAAGTTTGTAAATGTTTGCGGGGAGGTAGCTTGGAACGTGCCCTGTTATATCTGTGGCATTGCCAGTGAAGCTCCCACCACCAGAGGCTGACGCGATAACGTACTCCCACACCTTAGAGTGTGCGCCCTGCTCAGTTACCCAATAAACCCTGGAACCAACAAAGGTGGGTTTTGCTATATTGGCAGATTGGTAACGAGATATCTGGTCGATATGAACGGACCTAGAACTGAATCCCTCTTGAAATCCAGACCTTGCCAAAAACTGTGCGTTGTCTGTGAATAGTAGTAGGCCAGCCTCTGTGCCCACACCACTGTGGAAGTTGCTCACACCGTCAGTGGTTGTGGAGGCTTGTACGTCAATTGGGTCAGAGTCCACCAGGGACATGATTGATGTAGGCCAGAAGTTTAGTGGCTCCCTAACTTCACTAAACACAGCGGAATCCCTACTCAAGACTACTAGGCGATCCTTGTACAGGAGAATATCGTTAAGCGTCTGCCCAACGAATGATGGCTCGGGTGCCATAACATCGTCGCCGACTTCCCGGTTTGCCCATTTCTCTCTACCAAACGTGAAGTAAACATCTCCGGCACTTCTGACAGTTGACCACTGCGAATTATGGTCATCTGCAAAAACGCCCGTGGCAACACGCCTTTTTAAGGTGTGGGGCATAGTGGTGGGGTCAAGCGCACTATCTAGAGGAAGATTACCTTTGGAGGTAGATTCTCCAATAGACTCAATCCACGCACTATCCTTCTCGGAAAACTTCAGGTAATACTCATCGGCCTCAACGTCTGGATCACCAACGATCTTAGTAATAAACCCATCGGTGCAGCGTGAGGGAAGCTTGGAAACATCACCGGGGCCATTCCAGTTGTGCATGACGTTTAAGGTTTTACCACCAACAGTGAATTCTATGCGCTCCCTAGTTGGTACTGTGACGGGGAAGAATTGCTGGGCCACGAGGTCTGCGGGAGCAACAACCTCGGCTGGATCGTACTCTCCGACAATGAAATTGTCAGGGCCAGCGGCAGTCGGGTTGTCTAGGCCCGATGTTGTTTCTGTGAATTCCCACTTCCAACCAGTGTGCCCCCTGAATTTGGTAGTATCGTTTGGGCCCGGGTCGAGGGTCGAACCGTCAGAGTCAGTCCTCTGCGTGGGGGTTAACTCTAGCCATTCTATACTGTACGGTGCCCTGAAGGTCGCGAAGTTGTACAATGCCAGATTGCTTACTGTAAGCTGTGCCTGCCAAGTATGATTTATCTCATCGTGTGTCTTCTTGATTTGCAGGATGGACTGCTCGGAGTTTGAGATTGTTCCGGGCAGGTTTGCGGTCGCATTGTTCGTAGCCGTCCCAATCTCAATAAGCCACCGGGGTCCGACTAGAGCCTTCGGCTCATCAGCGTCATAACCCGCTAGGACACTCTCGGCGAATTTATCACTTGCCGCATTAAGCACCCCACCTCCAGAACACGATATAACTGCACGGTCTAAAGGTACAGCAGGGGGGGTACCACTCATAGCAACCGTCTGTAATCGGTTGACTACGAAAGTAGAATCCGCAATTGTCAGCATCCTGAGTGACTTATCGGGAGTGGCTATGTCGCTTATGTAGCTAGGGGGGGCAGCAGAACCAGCGATACCATCTGCTCTTGCTGAGAGGGAGCCCATACCGAAGCTGTGCAGAAGATCACTTGGTAATAACCCAATGGTGTTGTCTAGTGTGAACGAAACGGGGCTATTGTCTACTGTGTCAACCCAGAAAGTAGGGCTATTTGTAGCTGGGTTATAATCGAATTCGGTAATGCCTGTTCCTGTTATTTTAATCTCAGTGCCTACGTTTAGCCCTCCCGGTACGAGAGCTTCTTCAGGCATGAATCCACCACCGTTTGCGGTAAAGTTGGCGTTGCCAAGCAACCACGTAGCGTCTATTCCAATTTTAACGTTAGATGTTGAACCGAACTCATAAGTGTCCAGTTGATACGCATCAAGACCGAAAACAGAGTCATCTGCGGAAACTTGTACGACTGGGTACTTAGATCCCGTGTTGGCATCCAGAACCTCTAGGTCGGTGGGGGCACCCCCAGCCACACCCGCCTCAACAGTGACAACGTAGTTCTCGTTTTCGTCCCTATCAATAAGGTGCATCTTCGTTTCCCGCATAGCTCTAGAGGGAGCAATCAGGGCTTTGTGTATAAGGGGTGGTCTCTTCATAGCCCCTGAAGCAGGGTCAAGGATAGAGTTTATTGACTCTTCCACCTGGGAATCCAGACGGGTCTCCGGGGGCTGCTCTGATACACCACCCAGGAAGGAGTTGATCTCCTTGTTTATTAGCGGAGCCAAGGATTAACCAGTCTGCTCATGTCAGGCCCCTTGAACACATTGTAGTCACCGTTAGACAACTCAGCGTCCTCAAGCCTGCTCCTATTAGCAAGTTCGTCTTGCGCGAGAATCTTTGCAAGATTGATATCAAGGACTCGAGCTTCGCATAGGAATCGAGTAGCCCTTGAGGTGATTGCTTTGCGTGCAACCTCTGGAATTTCTTCAAACTCAAACTGTTTGATAACCACCAACTCGACTGAAGCTTCTGTGAATTGGTATGTGTGGTCTTTCATGTTGTACAACTTACCTGCCCGCTCTACATACTCAGCAGCAGATGAATACTCTACCTTGTCCACTGAGACAATCTGATCTATCAGTACGATTTCCTTAGTGCTACTATCGGGTACCAACTTCACGATTTCCCTGTTGAACCACCAGCCCTCGGATTGCACTTCACGGCTGACTTCGATTAGGAGTTCTATAGCTGCCCGCACATCACTACGGGTGGGTGAAGCTAAGGAGGCGACTGATGATTCGCCGATCATCCGTAGCATGGAGTTCACGGCACTAAGCTCTGTTGACTTGCTTACTGGTGTGCCCACAGCCGCTCCTATTTTGAAAGATTAAAAAAAAGGGGTGCCAAGAGAAAGGGGAATAACCCTTGGCACCCCTAAGACTCACCATCACTGTGGTGAGGTATTCAGTTACTTACTATGCACCGAAGCTCAGACCAGTAGCATCCGAAATAGTCACAGCACACTCTGCTCTGAGGACACCATGACCAACGGCATACTTGCCGACAATCAGATGACCCTGGCGAGTAATGTCATACTCCTGCTCCATCGCAAGATCAAGCAGCTTGACAGTACCAACGCAGTCACCCGTATTAACGAGTGCCATAACATCTTCACTATCCACACGGTACTTAGAGTTTACGTTGAAGCCGGGGTCTTCGGCGTTAGCGAAGCTAGTGGCTTCAGCGGCATTGGGGATGTTGTTGCTCTTAATCAACTCCGCTCCACCAATGCGCGGCATGACACCTTCTGACAGGTTACCGTTACCACCGAGATCACGATTCATAATTGATCCAATTGGTGACAGGTTTTGACCAGGCGCAGGAGGCGCGGGGGTCTGGACAAGAGCCGAGCCAGCACGGAGAAGACCGTACCATTCCAACGGTCGGACAAAGATTTGCCGTCCAACACCGGGAACATTCTTCTCATCAAGACGCTTCAAAGACGCAAAGATTGCATCAATGAGAACCTCAAGATCACCAGAAATCACGTTGGCAGAGGCGGCACCAAGAATAGAACCACCGTCACCACCCGTATGTCGGGTAGAGGTTGCGGCAGCTTGCATCATTACGCGAAGGACATTTGCGTCCATCGTGTTGCCGAGAACTTCACCAACTTGCTTGGAGTATTCCCGTCGAACCTCATAATGATTCTTAGCCTCATCAAGCCGATCAATGAAGACGGGCGCAACAAGAAGATCATCAATGGAGATTGTCATCTCCGCGTGTTCGATTGCATTCGGAACAAGAATCTGACCGGGAACGTGCGTGTAGGCAGTAGTCTTCCATGTACTGGGGAACCTTGCGGTCTTACCCTCAGAAAGGGTGCGTACCTTGTGGCGGCTCATAGTTACGTTCGCTGTATTGAACGCATTCAGAACCTCTCCACCAAATACCTCAAGAAACAGGGCATTAGCATCGCCCGCTCCAAGAGATTGCCCTACGCGACTTGGGGCAGCATAATCACTCATATATTAATTAATCCTTACGCGGGGAGATCCCCGCCGTGCCTCTGCCGCGACCTAGAGATCTTAGCATCGACCTTTTGTCGAAATGCTGAGCTCTTGTCGTACAGAGGATTACCCAGATCTTGCATCATCTGCGTGCGATCTGCGTATGTATCTGATCCAACTCCAGACCTACTCCCAACTTGGGTGGTAGATCCCTCATACCCCTCAACGGACTGCATCTTGCTTTGCAATCCTCTAATAGCCATTTCAGCCTTTGAGGGATTGAGGCTAGTAACCTCCGCGTTGAAAGCCGAGACCTCTTCTGCTGACAGATTAGCACCACCCCATTGAATAAGGGCTTGATAACCCTCTTTACCATCAGTGATACCGTATGCAGTATCGTCAATGAACCGGGTAGCGTTGCTCCTGAGAGCCTCCTGACCTTGTATATATCCATCTACAAGATCTTTAGGAAAGCCAGCATCGACCAGTTTGGTATAGCTGTCCTCGGACAATGAACCATTATCTTCCCACTCACTTGATAGTTCGTTCATGTCTAGTCCAGCAACTGCAAGCAAATTAGATGCTTGATCTTGACTTACTTCTAGGTCTGAGTTGTCGGTTCCTTCAGGTGTGGGTGATTCACCTGTGGGTTCCGTTGTTGACGCACTAACTCCATCAGAGTCGGGCCTTTGACCCGCCTCCACAGAAGCGACCACATCGGGGGTGTTCCCCTCCGCGTCGGGTTCTGTTGGAGAGAAATTGACCTGGCTTAATTGTTGTGCCTGACCAAGTTCGCCTACTGATTCACCCATACTAAATATCCTCCCGTCCGTCCGGTTCTTCTTCCTCGACCGGACTGTTCAAATCAAATTCCACAATTCCCCATAGTGGTTTAGTGGTCTCAAGTACCTTGTACTTCTTAGGCTCTGCACCCCCCAGGGCTCGCTCGTACTGCTTTTCAGAAATCATCTGAGTGAGATCCTTGGGTTGTTTCTTGTCTTTTTTCTTCCCTTTTCTCCCCGCCATGTACCTAACTCCTTATTGGGGGGGTTGACCCCCACCCGGTGATTGACCCATCATACCCCCCATGTCCATGCCACCCACGGCTTTCTCTATTGAGCCGGGTATTGCCGACATGACCTGTTCCTGCATAGCCTGTTGCTGTGCCTGCTTCTGTGCTGCTGCGTTCTCCTCCGCAACCTCCTCCTCAGTCTTCAGAAGCCCATCCTCTGGGATACCGTGACCGATGAAGATTTTAGTAACCAAGTCGCGGGCGTCGATGAACTGCATAACCTCGGGCTTCAACTGAGCTACGGCTGCCAGGTCTTGAAGCATCTCTCGGATGCGCGCTAGATCCTGGGTACGTCCAATAGCTTGGAGTCCCGTAACAATGATAGGCTCTACCGTGTTCCTCGGGAGACTCTTGATATCCCCACGGGCCTCAAGGATTGCCTCAATGCGCTTGACGATGGGGAGTTGGAGTTCCTGACTGAGGACAGACCACACCCCACCCTGGGTGCTTTCAAGCTCCTTTGCCAACTCCCTGATCTCTTCCGCCGTGACTCTCTCAGCATCTCTCCGTACTGCGGAGTTGAGCAGGAAGGCGAAGCTCAGTTCCTTGACAAGCTGTTGGGCTGTGTCCTTAGCGATCATCATATCGCCCTGCTTGTCCATCCTGAGTACGCTTACATCGTTAGCATCTCCGCTGACGTACCCACCGTTGGGTGTATTCTGTAGGTTCCTAACCTTGGTAGATCCGTTAGGACGAACCATAAATATAGTGCGGGCAGCGGCAGCGGCATTCTCCGTTATGGCTCTACGGAGTACCTCAAGGCTGTTGAGTGCCCCTCTGTACTGCTCTACGAAACCCCTGCCATAGTCTTCACCCTCTATGGTAGTGAACCTCAGTGCCAGCCAGGGGGATTTATCCTGCGGGTACCTGGATTCAGAACCGGGGATAGTCTTACCAAAAGCTTCCTGTGAACTGTGGTAGAACCCATCGCGGTACTCAACATGGGTGTAAATAGACACACGTTCATCCCGGTGAGCTTCGTTGTCCTCGGGGTTTTCCGATAGTTCCTTTATGTTCTTAGGAAGGGCGATCCACTCTGAGTCCTCTTTAACAACAAGCTCAAGCAACTTACCCATCGGCCCGCGCTTAACAACGTACCTATTCAGGTGGAATATCCGAAGACCACCACCCCCACGGGGGACATTCACTAGGCAGTTCCCCGCAACGATTAGCTGCCGGAACACCTCGGCGAGTCCCACTCGGTAGGTACCTGTATCGAACTCTTTTACAATTGCACGCTCTCGAGCCGCGAGTGCCTGCTGGATCTCCAATCTTAGTGTGGCGATAGCACCATCATCCAACCCAGAATCCCTGGCTTCCTGAACGCTACGCTCAGTGACCTCGTACCTGAAGAACGTAGCTTGGGGAGGGAAAGATGTAACAAGGTACTTGGACGCAAGGCTCTCTACCGCATAAGCCCCGAAGTTCTGCCAAGGATCTGGGAGATCCTGGGGGTACGTCCTGTCCCTGGAGTCTGAAAAGGGTGGAAAAAGGGACGGTATGGTGAGGCTTGCAGAGAGTTCTCCCTGTCTCAGGTAATAAGAACGCTTGTCTTCTAGGCTGGCATACCTAGCTGAAGCTCTGCCCCGCTCCTCCATGTTTTCCAAAACCTACGCTAGACCTGACCAGCGGAATTGGAGGAACCCTGGACGGCTCCACCAGCCTGGGGCTGACCACCACCCGGAATCAAAAGGGCGGACAGAAGTCCCCCCATGCCTGCACCGGGACCACCGCGAAGGCCAATCCTGAGTCCCGAAAGACCGCTGGCACTTTTCTTCCCAGTTGTTCGTCGCTTCCTGCCCCGCACTGTGGCAGCTTCGGGGGCCTCGCCCACCGCAACGGGATCGGGCGGATCAGGCATATCGGGGGAACACATGTCATTAACTCCTTAAGGTTTTTACCTAGTTATTGAGGTATCGGTAAGTGCATTCGACTCATCGTTTTCAGAAAGTGCGAGGAGATAATCTACAACCTCCCTGTTGCCAGCCTCCCTATGGGCCTGCTCAATAGAGGCATTGGGAGCGATACACCTATTGGGGTATCGGGAATCGAGGTGTTCTATCAGATCCTCTGACCTGTGAGGAAGACCGTATATCTCTCTGAACTCCTTCTTATCGTGTGCCATGTAGCTTTTTCACTCCATTAATTCAGTAGTGGACCCTAGTCGGACATGCCTAGAAGCTTGTAGATCTTAGCGTAGTGGACCCCGAACTCGGAATCGTGATCGCTGGCCCTGCCCACCTCCTGCCTAGGGACTCTCCACTGGGTGGCATGGGCGTATTCATGTATCAGGAGTTGTGTCTGGAGTATGTCAACTACCTCCTCCTTAGAGAAATCCTCAAAGGAGTTTATGGTTATCTTGATCCGGGGCTCACCCTTGCGCTTGATTATCTCACAGGTTCCGTACCCCCCACCAAGTTTCCCCCGTGTAGTAACAGAAACAGGGAGAAGGGCGGGAGCAACTATCTGTAATTTCCTGACCAGCTTAGATAGTTCCTTCCCATTCATCATTCACCCACAGACTTTGAGAACTGAATAGCCCTCTGAAGACACTCCATAGCTTTAGTTAGATCCTGGGATGCGGGGTTTCCTGTCTTCTTCCCAGCCCTTATTATATACTTAAGAGCCATACTGGTCATAGGATTACTTATCCCAAAAGCGTGGGCAATATCCCACACATCGCACTCACTATGTATCAGTTCAGAGTGGTTGATGGGCTTGTAGTATTCAGGCTTGAACTGAACTCCGTTCTGGAATTCATGTATCAGCTTACCCGCCGATGCTGCATCGTCACCCTTCTTAACTTTGGTCATAATTCCTCACTACTCTAGGTGCCCATAGATCTATGGAACCACATTCAATATCGAAATCTTCTGGTTGCAGAATGTACGCACACCTTGCCATTTGCAGTGCGAACAGTTCGTCCTTGCCATGCTTCTCATAGGTTTTTACAATGGCTTCCCACATGGGCACGTTGCTATTAAGAGCCTCATCAAGGATCTTCAGTGCCCTCTTCGGGCCTATAGTGGGGCACCCTGGGTAGTCATCTACAGTGTCACCTGATAGGGTCTGGAGGTAGAAGTTCTTAGATGCCGTGTCCCTCCCAACCCACACCACACCTAGGTCCGACTTGTCCCAATTATAGTGGTACCCTGGGACTGTAAGCATGTCCTTGTCGATACTACACATGACCTTTACGGGGCTGCCGGTCATGCGGGAGTCCTGATCGTAGCTGCCACCCCATACACCAAGGATATCGTCACCCTCTAGCCAAGGTTCCTCAATCACCTCCCAGTTATCGTAAACCCACTGCTTCAGTGGGTCCATCAGTACGGGTTTCCTTTTGCCCTTCCTGGATTTCTTGTACCCGTCATACACCATCTGCCTGAAAGACCCAGCCTTGCTGGAAAAGCACATCTGAACATCGACCTGTGCGTCAGGTACATCAGACCAATTAACTAAACTCTCAACGATATCATCTATGAAGTTATCCATATCAGTTATCGCACTTGGCAAGTTACCAGAGTATGTCCACTGACCATCGGACCACTCTATTGAGGTCTCATTCTTGAATCCAAATTTATACAGTAGTACATCAGTATCAATGTAAGCTTGAATCTCCATCAGTGCGTATCTCCCCATGTTTTACCTATCTTGTATTCGCCATCCAGTGGGCACCGTACTCCTAGAGTTTCTCCTGCCCACCGTAGTGCATCGACTGCCTCCAGCCCCACGTGTTCCCCCATCTCCTCGGTAGCTACCTCTATCTGCCATTCATCGTGGACAGTGAGGCACCAGTTCCAGCCTGAGAGGCCAGACTCAACCAGTCTCTCGTGTAGCCGCACCTGTGCCCACTTCATAACCACCGCACCATCACCCTGGAGTAGAGTATTAATGCTTGAGTGTTGACTCACACTCTCGACGATTCTCCCGTCAAGGAGTTTGATCCACCCCCTATCATGCGCTTTCTTGCAGGCACTAAGAAGCTTACCCAATGATGGTATCTTTTCAATGAGGGCTTTGCGTGATGCGCTGCCCAGCTTCGGTATCTGAGACTCCGGCACACGGGTGCCACTGTTATTCCTAAGCTGTCGATCCTTGACTACAATTGTACCAAGCTTGTACAGTCCAGCCCCATACAGGAAGGCGTAAGTCCAGGTCTTCTGTGTTGACCTGTCCTTAATCCCAGTACCCTTCATGAACGCTATGTGTGGGTCGCCACTTAGGATCTCTTCAGTGAAAGAACCTTTGTCATAATTGTGTAGCCTGTTAGCCAGCATACGTAGCTCAAGACCAGAAGCGTCAATACCAACGAGAAAACTATCTTCATGCACAGGACCGAATAGATCTCTACACTCCTTCCCGTATAGAGATCCCACGGAAGGAACCTGTGCCAGGTTTGGTTTGAAGTGTGATGATCTACCTGTCCGAGCTCCCGTTGTGTGGACCGCTCCATGTATTACACCCCCATCCTCGAGCTTGAGCCATGCGTTAGAACCCTCTGCAACCTGACCTATTCTTTTATCCAGTAGCTTGTAGTTGAGTAGAGTTTCGACTGGCTTGTAGTCCAAGGAGGCGAGAGTTCTTTCGTCCACCTTGGGTTGACCCTCGGGTGTGAACTCCTTCGGAACCCAGCCATAATTTTCAGTGAGCCTCTTAGCTATCTGCGCGTTGCTACTTGGGTTGAACTCCTGCAATTGTATCTTGCTCAGTGTCCCCCCAGGAGCGTACCCAAGTTTCCTGTTGCACACCTTGGGTGTGAACTCCCCCTTCTGGATGAAGACAGGCTTGAATATATCCTGTAGTTCCCTGCGTATGTCCTCCCTCTTCTGTAGCAAGTCACCGTACAAACGTGCAGCGTCAGGTGCATTGAACCCCACACCGTGGAGTTCTTGTATGTGTAGTATGCGTGTCACCTTAGACTCAGCGACCATTGACTCAAAGCTGAACCTGTCCGAGTAGCCGCTAGGCTTATAGTTTGTAAGGTAGTCAAGCAGTTTCACATTGACAACCACATCCTGCCTACAGTATTGGAGCATGTCATCTGTAAACCTAGACCAGTTGGCGTTCTTGTGGTAGTCACCCTTGTGCGCGCCGAGCCGCACCCCCCATGATTCCAGGGAGTGCGACCCAATCATTCTCTTCTCCATGTTCTTAGCAATGTCCATCAACCTGAGATTAGATATGAACATCATCCTGCTTATTGCGAATGTATCAAGAAGCAGGCTAGTTAGCTTAACACCAGGATAGAGTTTCTCTATCACTGGTATGTCAAACCTTGCTATGTTGTGCCCGGCGAGTAGGTCTGCTGATGACAGGAACTCAAGGGCATCATTGATCCTATCAGGCCCGAAGACATGCTCCTCTTCTGTATCTATATCTCGAGCTACTACACAGTGTATCCTGTTGACCTGTTCGTACAGGCCATTCGTTTCGATATCAAAAAGGCACCTCAATTTCTTCCTCCCCGTTCTTGTCCGTTAGTCTCCCAGTCTCCTGTGAGTATTGCAGAGTGCAAGCTACTCCAGTCTCCCCGGAGAATCTGTTCTTTAGTATCCGAACGGTAACCTCGTTCGCCTCTTCCTCACTCTGTTGGTCCCGCTCTAGTCCTATCACACAGTCACTCAGTTGCCCAAGGCTCGCGCTCCCCCGGAGTTGGGCGAGGCTTGTCATGGCTCCCTCCTCATGACCCTTGTTACCTTGGGGTCTCTTGAGGTGTGAGACAACAAAGAATATAATGTCAAGCTCCTGGGCAAGACTGCGTATCTTTGTCATCGTGTTGTCAATCAACCTGCGCTCATCTCCATCCTCAACACCACTGACCATGATGGAGATGTGGTCGAGTACGATGGCATCACACCCACACCCCTTCACCATGTACCTTATCTTGGTGATGAGGTTGTCTATATCTATGCTCCCCCAATGGTCGTAGAGGTAGACGTTCCCAGTACCCAGTGTCTCCTTGAAGGCATCGTTGAGCTCTTCTTCATGGCAGTCCTCCCGCACTGATGGGATATGGATAGGCTTGTTAAGTGCAAGGCCCATCAAGGCTTGACCCGTTCTCCTGACAGACTCCTCAAGACACACCATACCAATCGTTAGGTTCTGGTTCAGTAGGCTATACGATATCTCTCGGACCAAGGCTGACTTGCCTATGCCTGACCCTGCTGTTATGCACACAATCTCCGAAGACCTGATGCCATGCAGTTTATCGTTAAGGCCAGAGAAGGGGTAGACATAGGGTGACTGCTCATCGGCCCGCATTACCTGGTCATACAATTCCTGACCCGGAATGATACCGTCAGGTCTGTATTCCTTAGCCCCCCACATGGCAGAGATAATCGCCTTGGGTTCCCCCGCTACCAGATGCTCGTTCGGATCTTTTCGGGAGAGCTTGGCTATCTTACACTTACCTGGTGCGAAGAGATCTGCACACTCTATCGCAGCATCCCTGCCGGGTGTATCGTTATCAAACATGAGGACAATCTCATCGAACCCCTCGAGGTATTCAAGGTTATCCCTGAGAGATTTAACGGCACCCGCTGCACCATTCGGAACAGACACAACGGGCCATTGATCTCCCTGGCAGGTTGACACACTCAGTGCATCAATCTCCCCCTCAGTGATAACGATCTTCTTCCCCTTGCCCCACACTTGGGAGCCAAACAGCCCAGCCTTCGATGGGTCTCCAACCCAACTGAACTTCTTGCCCCGCATCCGAATCTTCTGGGCCACGGGATTACCGTGCTTGTCATGGTAGGTGGCGGCGTATGCCGTATCACCCCGGTGCTTCACCTTAAGGTATCCGTACTTGCGACAGGTCTCGGCAGGAATACACCTGTTAGAGAGTGCTTCATACTCTCCAAGCAAGAGACCTGAAGT
>Ga0114999_10003903_pt1 | contig 18391 bp, 20 predicted proteins | sample ArcticOcean_MG_C_3_FD_89820 | JGI IMG/M metagenome (GOLD analysis project Ga0114999, IMG submission 89820) | Marine microbial communities from western Arctic Ocean - ArcticOcean_MG_CB8_126 | ecosystem: Environmental > Aquatic > Marine > Oceanic | place: Arctic Ocean: Canada Basin | collected...
CCACTTTCGCTATGACCACCAGAAATAGGCTTTTCTTCCCCGTAGCTGATGACTTCAAGCTGCGAAGAGGAAACACCCTGCGCGACGAGATAGGCACGAATCGCATTAGCTCTGCGCTCGCCAAGGGCGAGATTATATTCACGGGTACCACGTTCGTCTGCATGACCCTCCAGACGGACTCTAAACATACGATCGGCAGCTAAGGCCCTGGCATGTTTGTTTAATTCTGTATGCCCGGCTCTTTTTACAATCGCCTGGTCAAAATCAAAATAGAAAACGCCCTGCAGCATCTCATAAGACATGTCTCCACCAGACCCGGTCCCGGTCGGTACGACCAGTCTCTCGTCCTTAACCATAGGCTTCGGTGACGCTGTCTTTTCCTTTGCCTGCGTCATGTCACCCGGACCATCCACATCAGGTGCTATATCTGGTGTAGTGTCTTCAGGTTCATTACTGGCACAACCTGCCAAAAGTAAGGACGCAAAGCCCACTATCAACAAGCCCCGCATTTTTGGTGTTCCCATGATCAACTCCTATCTATGACGCGATTCCATTTAACAAGTGAATTAAACCAAAATATGGCAACAAATTCACTGCAATTTCTTTACTTACCAAGGCTGACAACGCCATTTCACGTACATTTACTGACGTCTATCACCCAAATCGACTTAAACTACTCTGATATTGGTGTAAAAACCTTTCGTTTTTTCGGCGACCAGGCAGGTTCTCTTACGTCACCGACACTGGACGGCAGGTTGAACTTTATACCACCATCAATAGAAACGGCAGCCAAAATTCCCTGATCCCGAAACTGAGTCGCATAAATTAGCATACTTCCATTGGGCGCGATACTTGGCGATTCATCTAATGTGGTTTCGGTAAGAATCGACAGACGGCCCCGACGCAGGTCCAACAAGCTGATATAAAAATTGCCATCTCGACGATGCACCATCACGAGACCACTACCGTCTGGCAGCAGACGGGCCCTGGCGTTGTAATCACCCTCAAACGTCAGGCGCTCAATTTTTAAATCTCGCAGTCGAATCTTGTAGATTTGAGGTTTACCACCACGTGACGAAGTAAACACGATGGATTGGCCATCTGCGGACCACGAAGGTTCCGTATCAATACCGTAATGACGCGTGAGCTGTCTTAACGTTCGTGATTCAAGGTCATAGATCCAGATGTCTGGATTACCGGTCTTACTCAAAACCAACGCCAGCCTCTTACCATCCGGTGAAAACGCCGGCGCACTGTTCAAGCCTGCGAAACGGGTTAGCTCTATACGCGAGTGCGTCGATAAGTCCTGGACATAAATTGATGGCTTACTGTCTCTTTCAAAAGACACGTAGGCTATCCGATTACCGTCCGGCGCCCAGGTTGCTGACAGGATAGGTTCTTTGGTTTCAAGCACCGTACTAACCCTGTGGCCATCAGCATCCGCAATGTTTAGCCGAAAAATACGATTGTCCAACGGGCCTAGTGCGGTTACATACATAATGCGGGTCGAGAATGCGCCTTCGATGCCGGTCAATTTTTCGAATACCACATCACTCACATGATGGGCCAGGTCGCGAAGTTCATCACGGTTGCCGATAACGCTCTCGGAGACCTCGATAGATTGTTTCGGGATGTTATAAAGTTCGTAATGAACCCGTAGCGCCTCACCCTCCGGCTTGATATGGCCAATAAGCAGGTACTCGACTTTCAGCAGCTTCCAATCTCGATAAAAAACCTCTTTTGCCGCCCTGGGGAAACTCAGCATCTGTTCTACATCAGTTGTTTCAAAACGACCACTTAAACGAAAATCAGAATCGATAATTTCAGAAAGGTTATCCGTTAACCGTCCCTTCCCCCGCCACTCAAATGGTACAACTGCGACCTGAACACGTTTGTCCACACCCTTAGTCACTTCTATGCGCAATTCTGCGAATGACAGCGTCGAAATTAAAGATAGAAAAATGATCAGACTGTACCGCATACATCACCACACTTTGTTAGAGTCGAAGGTCCTCAGGACGAAAGAGCACCGTAAATTCACGGAAGTTTCGTTCAAACTGCCTGGATTCCCTGGGCACGATAAAGCGATCCGTCTTGTTCACCGCTAATAATGCAGACCGGTCAAACGACTCATTACCACTGGATTCCTCAACGATGGCGTCAACCACTTCACCCGTCGGCACCAAAAAAACTCGCAACACCGCCTGCATACCGTTGCGGGCACTCGGCGGCCTCGACCAGTTCTGCACGATGTCACGCTGAATCTGTGCTACATAGGCCTGTGCCTTTTCATCATCAGTAATCGCAAGTTGTCCTTCCTGATCCATGGCCTCAGATGAGTCCATCTGTAGAGCAATGTGCTCTACCTCCGGGGTTGTTTCCTGCTGTTGTAATGCCTTTAGCCAATCTAGTTCGTTTTGTCTTTCCGCCAGGGCTTTTCGCTCGCGCTCTCTTTGCCTTTCCAGTTCTCGCTCCTGCTCAGATTTTATTCTGGCGCGCTTTTGTAACGCTGCCTTTTCAGACCTTTTGCGGGACTGTTCCCGAATTTTTTTCACCTGCTCCCGGCGTTCTTTCGCTGTATAAGGATTCTCGCTGACAACAGCAGCCTGAATATAGTAAGTTTTGTCTGGCTGCTTCACGCTTAGCGGCTGCTCATCCCAATTGACCAACAGCAATCCTACGACCCCGGCATGCACCAGTGTCGCAAGCACAACCGCAACGAAATAGGTGACATTGTGACTCACTGGGTCGGCGGCTCAGTGATCAATCCGACACTCGTTGCTCCCGCACCCTGCAGTACATTCATTAAATTCACTATAACGCCATAGTTCAGCGACTGATCACCTTCCACCAACACCTTAATGCCGGGGTTCGCTGTAAGAATTTTAGCCGAACGCTCACCAATGAGTTCGAGCGCAACCGGCTCCTCTTCCTCACCTACATTCATATAATAGGTACTATCGGATTTGACCGAGACCACCAGCATAGGTTCATTGTCATCGACTTCCAGCGGTCCGGAAGCTGCGTCTGGTAGATCTACCTTAATACCCTGGGTCATTAACGGTGCAGTGACCATAAATATGACGAGCAGTACCAACATAACATCAATGTATGGGACAACATTAATCTCCGACATGGGTCTTCTGCGTTTTGCTTTTGCCACCTTGCTAGCTCGAGGAGTCGTGAACGTTACGATTTAAGATGCTGCTGAACTCTTCTGTGAAAGCCTCAAATTGATTGACTATAATCTCAACCTGGGCACTAAAACGGTTGTAGGCTATCACTGCGGGTATCGCTGCAAAAAGCCCAATAGCGGTCGCCACCAACGCTTCGGAAATCCCTGGGGCAACGACCGCAAGCGACGCCTGATTGACCGTGGCGAGCCCGCGGAAAGAATTCATAATGCCCCACACGGTACCAAACAAGCCCACATATGGACTGGTTGATCCGACCGTTGCCAGGAATGGCAAATGCGTTTCTAAACGCTCCTCTTCTCTGGACAGCGCGACTCGCATCGCGCGCTGGACATTTTCCATGACTCTGTCAGGATCGCTACCCTCCTGTTTTGAACGGGTAAACTCTTTGAACCCCGAGGAGAAAATATTCTCTATACCAATTGCCTGCCCACGATCTTCAATGTCCACATAAATTTGCCCAAGGTCTCTTTCGCCAGACCAAAAATCTCGTTCAAACTGAGCTGCTCCACGTTTGACGGACGACAACGAAAACCCGCGTTGGAATATCATAATCCAGGAGACCATGGACGCCAGGATCAATATCGCCATCACAATTTGTACGACCAGGCTGGCATTAAGGATAAGATCAAGTATGGAAAGTGGTTCATTCACTAGTGGTGTTTCCTTCTTGCGTTAAGTCAAAGAGATCGCCTGTGGGTTCGGCTCGTGGTGTGAGACCAAAGTGCTGATAGGCGCTACTGGTTGCAACCCTGCCTCTTGGGGTGCGCATCATGAATCCCTGCTGTATAAGAAAAGGTTCGTATACTTCTTCCACCGTGTCCCTTTCCTCGCCGATGGCAGCAGCGATACTGTCTATACCGACAGGCCCGCCATCGAATTTTTGCAACAATGCCAGCAACACGCGCCTATCCATCGAGTCAAACCCTCTGGCATCCACTTTAAGCATGTTGAGGCCGTCGTCCGCGACTGACGCAGTGACTTTCCCGTCTGATCGAACCTCAGCAAAGTCCCGCACCCGACGCAACAGGCGATTCGCTATCCTTGGTGTCCCACGGGCGCGACGGGCAATTTCTTTGGCGCCATCTGCATCACAATCCACTGACAGTAGTTTTGCCGACCGCATGAGTATGGTGGCGAGGTCATCTACTTCATAAAACTCAAGGCGCTGGACGATGCCAAAGCGATCTCGTAGGGGTGACGTTAAAAGACCTGTACGCGTTGTTGCACCAATCAGCGTGAACGGCGCCAGATCCAGTTTAATAGATCTCGCTGCCGGCCCCTCACCAATGGTGATATCAACCTGAAAGTCTTCCATCGCTGGATAAAGAATTTCCTCAATGGCCGGGTTCAATCGATGAATTTCATCAATAAACAGCACGTCACCCTGTTCTACCTGGGTTAGCAATGCGATTAAATCGCCTTTCTTTTCGATAACAGGACCAGAGGTCGATGTAATTTGAACACCCATCTCTTCGGCGATGATATTGGCCATCGTCGTCTTGCCCAGTCCGGGAGGACCCAATATTAGGCAGTGATCAAGGCATTCCTCTCGTTTCAGAGCTGCTTCAATGGAAATTCCCATCTGCTCTGTCGCTTCTCGCTGACCAACGTATTCAGCGAAGGTTTTGGGCCTGATCGCCCAATCCTGCTTCGAATCAAGCGAACTCTTCACACCGCTGAGCAGTCCGTCTTCCTCAATCATTTACGACTCCTGGAAACACCGAGTTTGCCACCAACCAGTCGCTTTAACGCCACCCTGATCAGTTCTTCGACACTCGTATCATCAAGACCCGCTAATGCCATCGCTGCTTCCTGGGGCTTGTATCCCATACCGATCAATGCCGACTCTGCATCGGACACGATATCCTGGTTAGCGATATGTGCCGGTTTCAGCTCTTCTGCCAGCTGCCAGTCCGGTAATCTATCCTGCATTTCGATGATCAGACGTTCCGCTTTTTTCTTGCCGATACCGGGCAATGCTACCAGGGTCTTAACATCGTTATCACGGATACAACGTACGAACGTATCCGAATCCACACTCGACTGGATCGTTAGCGCCATTCGTGGGCCAACACCATTAACCTTAATCAACGATCGGAACAAATCACGTTCCTTTTCCGTGTAAAAGCCAAAGAGCTGTTGAGCATCCTCCCTGACCACCAGATGGGTGTGCAAAATCACCCTGTCCGTAGCCTCTCCCATCTGTTCAAAAGTGGTTAGCGGGATCTCTACCTCGTAGGCAAGACCGCCAACGTCAACCAGGACCTGATCAAGACGTTTTTCAAGAAGAACACCGGTTATTCTACCAATCACAAGACCACCCTATTCCACCAGCCGACCACGCCGAAACGTGCGTCCTTGCCCCTGCATCCGCGACAACGTAAATTGTGTGTTGATATGGCACAGTGCTATCGCAAGCGCATCCGCTGCATCCTGCTGTGGATTACTCGGTAAATTTAACAAGACCTTAACCATATGTTGAACCTGTGACTTGGTGGCAGCACCAGTGCCGACGACGGCCTGTTTTACCTTGCGCGCTTCATACTCATAGATCGGGACGCCCTGATTCACCCCGGCAACTATCGCTACCCCCCGGGCGTGACCAAGCTTCAGCGCCGATTCTGCACTTCTGGCCATAAATATTTTTTCGATAGCGAATTCGTCCGGTTCGTGCTCAGCAATAACTTGCGAGACACCAGAAAAGATTTCTTCGAGTTTTTGTGGGAGGGTCGCCTTATCGGCGGTTCGTATACAACCGCTTGTAACATATTCCTGGCGCGAACCTGCTGTGTTTATAACACCGTAGCCGGTCACCCTGGAACCTGGATCGATTCCTAAAATCAGCGTCATACAGACGTGAATTTGCCGAAGTTGCTTAAGCAAACGAGTTTAGCACGTTACTAGGCGTTCAGGTCCCCTAGTCTTCGCTCCGAGGGAAATTGGCATTGGTGTAGACGTTGGTCACATCATCCGAATCTTCAAGCATATCCAGCAGACGTATCACTTTCTCTCCAGTGGTGACATCAAGATCACTAAGATTCTGCGGTACCATGGATACCTGCGCGGAACTGGGTTCAAAACCTTTCTCTGCGAGCGCATCCTTCACGTTAAGAAAGTCTTCCGGCAGGGTGACGACTTCGATGCTGCCATCATCTTCAACGATGACATCTTCAGCACCAACATCAATGGCTACTTCCATCACCTGGTCTTCATCAACCTCCGGTTCGAAATTGATCAGTCCACGCTTGTCAAAAAGATAGGCAACACTACCGTCTGTACCTAGATTACCGCCCGCCTTGGTGAAAGCATGACGGACCTCTGACACTGTCCTGTTGCGATTATCCGTCATGGTTTCCACATAGATGGCGACACCACCGGGGCCATAGCCTTCATAGGTCAACTCGACGAGATCTGCACCATCTTTACCTCCGGCACCTCTGGCAATAGCTCTCTCCATGGTGTCCTTTGGCATCTGAGATGCTTTGGCCTTTTCGACTACCGTACGTAAACCGGGATTGTCTTCGATATTCCCGCCACCATCCCTTGCAGCAACCGTCAATTCCCTGATGATCTTGGTAAAGACTTTCGAGCGTTTCGCATCCTGACCTGCCTTGCGATGCTTAATATTGCTCCATTTGGAATGTCCAGCCATGGCTAATCCTGTTCTGACTTAACAACAGAGATGCCCAGTTCATGTAACTGGTCAGGATCGACACTCCCCGGGGCATCCGTTAATAAACAGGTCGCTGTTTGCGTTTTAGGGAAGGCAATGACATCTCGGATAGAGGTAGAACCCGTCAGCAGCATGATTAGCCGATCAAGACCAATCGCGATACCGCCGTGCGGTGGCGCGCCATATTTCAATGCATCCAGAAGGAAGCCAAATTTCACAGCGGCATCATTGTCCGACAGCTTTAGCGTTCGAAACACAGCCTTTTGCACGTCTGCCTGATGAATACGAATGGAGCCACCGCCTACTTCATACCCGTTAATAACAATGTCGTAGGCCCGCGAAAGCGTTGCTCCAGGATCGGCCTCCATAGCAGCAATGTCACCCAGCGGCGCAGTGAACGGATGATGCAGGGAGGTCCAACCACCGTCACCGGTTTCTCCGAACATCGGGAAATCTGTCACCCAACAGGCTGCCCATTCGCGCTCGTACAGATCTAGATCCTCCGCCAACTTAGCACGCAATGCGCCAAGTGCATCGTTCACAATATTCTGTTTATCCGCGCCAAAAAAGATAATGTCATTATCCTCCGCGCTGACCCGGTCTAAGATCGCCATCACCACATCATCCGGTAGGAATTTCAGAATGGGAGACTGCAAACCAGACACACCCGAACTGAGATCGTTGACCCGGATATAGGCAAGACCTCTGGCGCCATAAATACTCACAAATTTTGTGTAATCATCAATGTTTCTGCGAGTCAGACGATCGCCACGGGACAATTTCAGCGCAGCAATTCTTGATTCATCATCGTTGGCCGGACCACTGAATACCTTGAACTCTACGTCACGCAACAGATCAGCAATATCTACAAGAGGCAGCTCAAAACGCATATCCGGACGATCAGTACCATATTTCTGCATCGCTTCGTGATAGGTAATATGCGGCAGATCACCCAGATCCACATTAATGTTTTCCTGAAAGACTTGTCTAAACATCTCTTCAGTCAGCGACATGATTTCTTCTTCACCCTGGAAACTGGTTTCAATATCAATCTGGGTAAACTCTGGCTGACGGTCAGCTCGCAGATCCTCATCCCGAAAACATCTCGCGACCTGATAGTAACGATCAAATCCAGACATCATCAGTAGCTGTTTAAACAGCTGTGGCGACTGTGGTAGTGCAAAGAAATTACCGGGTTGCGTTCGTGAAGGTACCAGGTAATCCCGTGCACCCTCGGGGGTTGCCCGGGTCAGTATGGGTGTTTCCAAATCAACAAAATCACGTGTGTCCAGGAACTGTCGCACCTGATGTGTGACCCGGCTACGCAGACGCAGTTTTTCCTGCATCTCGGGACGCCTTAAATCCACATAACGATAGCGTAATCTTACGTCCTCACCGGCAGATGAAAACTCGTCCAGTTGAAATGGCGGTGTATCCGCTGGATTGAGTATTGTTAACTGAAGCCCCAAAACCTCGACCTCTCCAGTTGGCATCTTGGGATTGATCGCCGCTTCATCGCGCGCTCGAACCTTGCCTGTGATTTGTAGCACAAACTCGTTACGCACCTGGTCAGCGAGGGCAAAACTCTCTTCAGTATCAGGGTCAAATACCACCTGAATAATACCTTCGTGGTCGCGCACATCAAGAAAAATGACGCCACCGTGGTCGCGCCGCCGATGGACCCAACCATAAAGAGACACGTCCTGACCAATATCCGTGTCTCTTAGAAGACCACAATAGTGGCTACGCATACTTGTATCCTATTTTGAAACTCATAATCGACTCATACGAGGGCGGCTGATATCAGCCAGATTGATGTTAATTGGACGACGCAGCGCTTGACGAACTGGAATCACTCTTACTGGTGCTATCTGACTTGCTCGAAGAGCTGTCTGAGGAGCTATCTGAGGAGCTGTTCGAGGCGCTATCTGAAGCACCGGGAGCGCCAATGACATTTTTCTTTTTGCCTGTTTTGAAATCCGTTTCGTACCAGCCATCGCCTTTCAGTCGGAATGCCGCAGCTGAAACCAGTTTATTTAGCTTCGGTTCATTACAGGCCGGACAATCGCGCAGCGGCTCATCGCTGATCTTTCGCAGCTTTTCAAATTTGTGACCACAGGCTTCACATTGATATTCATAAATTGGCATGGCTACCCTAGCAATGGACCAGAGGGCGCGAATTATACAGCAATCACTCGCTGGCGCGAACTACTCTGCAAACAACGCAAAAAACCATCGATCCGGTTGCGGCTATTAAGGCAATCATATATAAATGCCCCCTCAATTGAGGGGGCACTAAGCTTCTTTTTTTTGGGCTAAAAATTAACGACATTTTACTAATAACAATCAAAAACCATCTATGACAAATATCTATAAGAACTATCTATAACAACTATCTATAACAATAAGGAAAACGGCATGGCAAAAAGTAAATCCGCAATCAAGGATAAATACACGAAGAATCAGATCCTTGGAGAAATTTCAGACAATACCGATCTATCTAAAAAGCAAGTCAGCGCTGTCTTGGATGAGCTTTATGGTCTGATTGAAAGACACGTCAAAAAAGGCGGTGCTGGCGAATTTACCTTGCCGGGACTTTTGAAAATCAAGACTGTTAAAAAGCCTGCCAGTAAAGCCAGAAAAGGTGTACCCAATCCTTTTCGCCCCGGTGAACTGATGGACATTGCCGCAAAACCTGCCAGCACAAAAGTTAAAGTGCTCCCGTTGAAAGGGCTAAAAGAGTTCGCCTAGTCCGAGGCCGGTTTTACAAAAGGCCGCATATGCGGCCTTTTTTTTACCCTCCCTTGATTCTCTTGCGAATTATCCCGATGATAACCATCCATAACACGACTAAGATCACATGAAAGCGTCCAGCTACAATATCACCACACTCAAAGAAATCCCTGCAGACGCTGAAATTGCCAGTCATCAGCTACTGATCAGGGCTGGGTTCATCAGGAAAGTAGCGTCTGGTATATACAACTGGCTACCCATTGGCCTCAGAGTTCTGCAGAAAATTGAAGGCATCATTCGTTCGGAAATGAATGCTGCAGGTGCTCTGGAGGTATTGATGCCAGTCGTTCAACCTTCAGAATTATGGGTGGAATCAGGTCGTTGGCAACAATATGACGAAGGCATGCTGCTCAAATTCAGCGACAGACACCAAAGGGAATTCTGCCTGGGCCCAACCCATGAAGAGGTGATGACTGACCTTGCCAAGGGTGAGCTAAAAAGCCATAAACAACTTCCCATCAATTACTACCAGATCCAAACCAAATTTCGGGACGAAACAAGACCGCGCTTTGGTGTATTGCGGGCCCGCGAGTTCATTATGAAGGACGCCTATTCTTTCCATATAGACGAAGAAAGCCTGGCTGAAACCTACGAGAAAATGCATCAAACCTATAGTCAGATCCTAACGCGAATGCACCTTAATTTCCGTGCTGTTCTGGCGGATACCGGCAGCATCGGTGGTAGTGCATCGATGGAGTTTCACGTCCTCGCCGATTCAGGTGAAGACAAAATCGCCTTCAGTTCTGAAAGTGACTACGCTGCAAATGTCGAAATGGCCGAGGCGCTTGCGCCGCAGCCAGATACCGCCGCATTGCAATCGCTCGAAGAAGTCGAGACGCCGAACGTCCACACTATTGAAGACGTTTCAGCTTTTTTTGACTTGAGCGCCAATCACACGATAAAGACGTTGATCGTTAAGGGCACAGAAACGCCGCTGGTAGCACTTGCCATACGGGGTGACCATCAACTGAACCCCCTTAAAGCCGAAAAAATGCTTGAGGTCCTGACTCCTCTAGCGATGGCCACTGACGATGAAATAAAAGCTGCCTGCGGTTGTCTTCCTGGTTCTCTAGGCGTAGTGGGTCTCGCGATGCCAATACTGGTGGATCGAAGCGCTGCAGCCATGAAGAATTTCATCTGCGGCGCCAACAAAGATGGTTTTCATCTCAAGAATGCCAACTGGGATCGGGATGCTTCATACAGCGCCGAATACGATCTTCGCGACGTCATCGAGGGTGACCCCAGCCCAGACGGCGCAGGTCAAATTCAGTTTAAACGCGGAATCGAAGTAGGTCATATTTTCCAGCTGGGTCAAAAATACTCCAAAGCCATGAATGCAAGCGTGCTCGATGATAATGGCAAGGCCATCATCATGAGCATGGGCTGTTATGGCATGGGTGTGACACGACTGGTGGCAGCAATTGTCGAACAGAACCACGATGATCAGGGTATCAAGTGGCCGACTGTTATCGCACCATTTCATGTCATCGTCATTCCCATCAACGCGCACAAATCAGAACAGGTGAGCGCTGCTTCTGAAGATATTTACCTCAAGCTTCAGGCAAACAATATAGAGGTGCTTCTCGACGATCGTGATGGGCATCGGCCCGGTGTGAAATTCGCGGACTCAGAACTGCTTGGTATTCCCTATAGAATAGTGGTCGGTGATCGCGGGCTAGAGAAAGGTGTTGTGGAATTTACGCAACGGAACACCGGAGACACTGCTGACATCGCGACCACAGATATCGTTGACCTGGTAACCAACAAGGTTCGTTCGGAAATTTAATCCAGGCCAATCGCTGCAAGAAGTGTTTCGCGGGTCTGCGGCCCAATAAGCACAACATGCACCTCTCCACCTGGCGAAATGATTATTGTTGTAGGCAATACCACGGGGCGATCAACGTTGAAATACTCGTATGGATCTTCGGCGTAGACTGGGAATTCGATGCCCATTTTGTCGATGTGCTCTTGATTGGTTGCAAGATCAACAGGCTCAAAGTTGACGCCAAATACGACGACGACCTCTGCAAAGTCGTTGGCAATTTCATTGAATTCCGGGATTTCTTTTCTACAAGGGCCACACCAGGTTGCCCAGTAGTTTATTAGCTGCCACTTCTCTTCCAGATCTGCATACAAATAACCACGGCCATTTACATCATAAAAATCAGGTTTCTGGCAGGCAGAAAGCAGTACCAACATCGTTATTATCAAGCGTTTCATGTGGCCTCCAGGAGCGCTGCCACACTCAATGACATCTGCTGCTTACTATGACCGGCAGCACTCCTTAATAGTTCTGAAAGCTGCACTTCCCAGGCGTTGTTACCTAGAACGACTATCGGTAGTGGCCACGGGAGTGCTCGATATAGGTCCCAAAGGGCTACTTCACGCAGATCCTTGCAAAGCACCAGACCACCCCCCTCTACAACTCTTATCAGATCCATCGCGAGCAGTCGGGATCGATACTCGTTCCATTCTCGCAATTCGATCTTGTCCGCGAGATCGAAGACGTTCTTTTCATTGACCGACAATCCTTTTATCTGTGCCTGTCTGAATAAACCAAGGATATGGAGGACCTGCACCAGCGGCTTGCCTTTCGTCTCGTCACTGCGCCTCGGACAAACCGTCAACGCCTTAACAAATTCTGCCCCCAACAGCACAATGATCCAACACAGATAGATCCAGAGCAGCAGTAGAGGAACCGCCGCAAAAGTGCCGTAGATAACTGCAAAATCAGTGTTCGCTACCAATATGCCGAACAAGAATTTTGCCATCTCGAACGCCACCGCCGCGCTACAGCCACCAATGACCGCATGGCCGAGGGGTATCCTACAGTTGGGTACTGCAACGTAGATCAAAGTAAAGAATGCCGCACCGAGCAACATCGGAAGAAATAGAAAAAAGCCGCTTGATGTGGTGACGTCACTAATAAGAGGCATTGAAAACACGTAGGTTGAAATCGCCAGTGCACAACCCCCGAGAATTGGACCTAAGGTCAATACAGCCCAGTACATCAGTAATCGCTGAAAACCGTGCCGGGGTTCTTTCACTCGCCAGATCTCATTGAGTGTTTTTTCGATCGTTACTAGCATTAAAAGCGCGGTTACGGCTAGTAATGCCAGACTTGGCAGCGATAGTTGTCGTGCCTGGTCGGAAAAGCTGCGCAGGTACTCCTGCACGACTGAAATGTTCTCCGGGACAATGTTGTTAAACAGGAATTCTTCAACCGTATGACCGACACCAGCGAAGGCCTCAAACATTGAGAACACTGTGTAGGTCAGCGTGAGTAGTGGAACTATTGCAAAGAGTGTTTGATAGGTTAGTGCAGCGGCAGTACTCGGACAATGATCCTCGAAAAACTGCTCCCAGAGGAAAGTAACAAATCTGGCCAAAGTCGCACTACCCCTGTTACGGATTAGGTGTCCGTTGATCAGTGAATAATCTTCTGGCGTGGTTCGTACCGTGATCCGAGGTCAACTTCAGTTTGCTCACCGTGTTCATCCTGAGTACCACGTACTTCGTAGCGGCGCGTAGCCACCTCACCATCAAGGACCTGGGGTAACTTTTTGACGAACTCATCCATGTGATCAGTTTCCATATGATCCTGCAGTGCCTCGACTGAATCCCATTCCTGGAATAGCATCAATGTATTCGGATCAGATAGCCCCACGTAAAACTCATAGGTAATACAGCCGAATTCAGCCCGGCTGGAGATAGCCATACACCGCATCAACTCCAAAGCATCATCTCTGACATCGGGTTTTACCGGGAACATACCGTGAACAATAATCATCAATAACTGCCAGAACTCATCTTTTTCTCAAGTATACAGCCTTTTAGTTGCGGGCAAACACCACAAACATCAATTCAGATGATCGGTCAGGTTCAGTCTTCGCTGTCACGATGCACCGCAAAAGGAGACCAGGTCTGATTGACAGGCATGACTTCCAGCTGATTTACATTGATGTGGGCAGGCAATGAGGTTACCCAGAATATGATCTCTGCCACGTCTTCCCCCAACAGTGGCTGCATGCCATCATAAACAGACCCGGCTTTCGACTCGTCACCCTCAAAACGGACCAGGGAAAACTCGGTTTCACACATCCCCGGTTCAACACAAGTCACCCGAATATTCTTACCCAGAAGATCGGCACGCAGGTTCCGTGAGAACTGCTGCACAAAGGCTTTAGTACCGCCGTAGGCATTGCCACCCGGATAGGGCCAACTGGCCGCTACACTGCCTAAGTTGACGACATGACCGCCACCCCGAGCCACGATTCTGGGTAGCATAGTTCGCGTGCAATACATCAGACCTTTAATATTGGTATCCACCATAGTGTCCCAGTAATCAAGGTCTACTTCGTGGGCACCCTCAAGACCGAGCGCCAGGCCAGCATTGTTAATGAGTACTTCAACGTCCGAAAACGGTTCTGGAATGTTAGCGAATGCCGTCTCCACCGCACCGCGATCACGGACATCAAGCTCGATCCCATAGCAGGGGGCTTGCTTGGATAACTCCGCTACCAATCTATCAATTCGATCTTTACGACGTGCTGCAAGAACTAAGGGCCGGCCTGCGGCAGCAAACTTGCGCGCACTTGCCTCACCAAAACCTGATGAAGCACCGGTAATTAATACACTTCCTGCCACTAGTTACTCCGACCTTAGTCCAATATTGTTGGCTATCATCGTATGCTTTAAAAACGCCTGGCATTCGCAAATGCTCCAGGCTCAGCGTTTTTCGAACGAATATTCATGAACTCTGCCTGCGCCATGCAAAATGTTTCTGGATGGCGCAGCGAGATTTCGAAGGCAGAACTATAGTCAGACAGTACTATTCAGACAATATCGAAATTTTCGAATTATCGGCGCCGGCGGCGGCGACGTTTCATTGCTTCCAATTGCGCTTTGGTTGGCTGCGAACGCAGCAGTTTCCGATAAGTATAACTATTCTTCGAGATACGCTTGTGACTCACGTAAAAGTCTACTGCCTTCTGCCATGCACCTTTGAGCCCATGTAAATTAATAGACACTGTTGTATTAACAATCTTGTCTACCTTTGCTGACATGATACCGATCTGAAACACCGGTGTTCGGGTGCCGCTCTTTTCTGTCTTCATGCGGAACAGAATTCCCCGCACTTTACCGGTTTTGTCAAATAGCGCAGTCTTTGCAGCTTCCACCTTGGCCTTATTCTGCTTTCTTTGTAAAACCGCGTCCCTGCTCTCAGCAGCACTCTTGATCTTAGCTCTCGGCTCACCACGCAGCCTCTTGCCATCTTTCTTAAGCGAAAAGTATTCCTGGTAGGTTTTGCCGGCAATTTGCCGTCTTACGCGAAACCCATGAAAGCGGGTAGTATCAAGCAGTTCTATGCTCATCTGTTATTACCTGTTAAAAATTAGCCCTGGACTATCCATGACGCAACTAATCTCCCTGTTCGTCATGGCCCAAAAAGTAAAAGAAATTCTACCTGATTGCACGCAAAATAGTAGGATAATTCGAGTTTTAATTCAATTTAACCCTCGCACCACATGTAGCTCTTAAACAGCCACAAGAAATGCCCAAAAGTACTTGATTTCATAGGTTTTTACTTCATTTAAAAACCCTTATTACTATCGTTAGTTGGTAACTGTTGACACTATACCGGCACTCACTAACGAATCAATTTCGTCGGAACTGAAGCCGGCTTCCTGCAATACCAATGTAGTATCTTCTCCAGCAATTCGTGCACCCTCGGGTGACGTTGCCTCAGACCGACTAAATCTCGGCGCGGGTGCTGGCTGAACCACGCCTTCCAACTCAATAAAGCTACCCCTGGCTTTGTTATGCGGATGCTGTGCTGCCTCCGTCAGGCTGAGCACTGGCGAAAAACAAACATCACTGCCTTCCATGATAGAGCACCATTCATCCCTGGTTTTGGTTTTGAATACCTCAGTAATGCGCGCTTTGTATTCCACCCATCGCGACTGGTCCATCTGTGCTGAAAACTCATCGCGATCAAGGCCCGCTTTTTCAAGCAATAATGCATAGAACTGCGGCTCGATAGATCCGATTGAAATATATTTGCCATCACTGGTTTCGTAGGTGTCATAGAAGTGCGCCCCAGAATCAAGCATGTTGGTGCCACGTTGATCGGAAGAAAAAGCGGTGCCCTGTAGCGAAAAAAACATGGCCATTAAAGTCGCGGCGCCATCAACCATAGCTGCGTCTACAACCTGGCCCTTTCCAGACTGCCTCGCTTCCAACAGCGCACAAACAAGACCAAACGCCAGGAACATACCGCCGCCCCCAAAGTCACCGACCAGATTTAACGGTGGGACTGGTTTACCCCCTTTGGGACCAATTGCATTCAGCACACCAGCAAGGGAGATATAGTTAATGTCATGTCCGGCCGCTAGTGACATCGGCCCTTCCTGCCCCCACCCTGTCATTCTTCCATAAACCAATTTCGGATTTCGTGCCATGCATTCATCCGGTCCGACACCCAGGCGCTCCGTTACCCCCGGGCGAAATCCTTCGAACAGCGCATCTGCGGACTCGCATAGTTTGAGCACCACGTCCCTACCCTCTGGCGACTTTAAATCCACCGCAATAGACTTTCTGCCGCGATTCAACACTTCTTTACCTCGCTTGCGACTGCCGCCGGTTCGATCAACTCGAATCACCTCAGCACCCATGTCGGCAAGCATCATGCCGCAGAACGGACCCGGTCCAATGCCCGCTAATTCAATAATTTTTATGCCCGCCAGTGGACCCATGTTTCTGCTCCAAAAAGTTGATTCTCACTATTAATCCATAAGTCTCATGCCCAGGCAACCAATCATCCTATGCAGAGAATCCCGGTTGGCTTAAGATTCGCATACACACATACAGAGAACTGACTTGCTAGAACATATAGAAATTGAGCCGAAAACACCGGCGACTGGCACGGTTATTCTTCTTCATGGTCTTGGTGCAGACGGACACGATTTCGAACCGATTGTAGAAGCGCTAACGCTACAGGTACCCGTGCGTTTTATTTTTCCTAACGCACCCAAAAGGGCCATCACAATTAATAACGGTGAAGAAATGCGTGCCTGGTACGACTTTATTCCCCATTCAGAACATGGGGGTGAGGAGGATATTGCAGCTTCATCCGCTGCCGTTTCGGAGTTCATTAACCGCGAACTGGACAGGGGAATCCCTGCAAACCGTATACTTCTGGCCGGTTTCTCACAGGGTGGCGTCATCGCTCTACATACCGGGCTACGATTCGAGCAGAGAATTGCAGGAATCCTGGCCCTGAGTACTTACCTACACGACGTGGCAAGCGTAGAGGCCCAGCGCTCTGACGCTAACCTCGCGATCCCTGTCATGATGGTCCATGGTACGCAGGACGCAATGATCCCAATCATGCGGGCCGCCACATCGCGGGAAAATCTGATCCGGTTAGGTTACGACGTTCGCTGGTTTGACTATCCCATGGCGCATCAGGTGTGTCTTGAAGAGATTGAAGAAATCGGGCTATTTTTAGACGAGATCTTTGCATGAGGGAACTGTCTCTGCAAATTGGCACAGCGGATGCCTGGGCAGAATGTATCGTCGATAACTTCGATGAATTCATTCTTGACCATGCGGCTAATGAACGCAAAGCATCAACGATGGCAATGACTTTGGTCGCCCACTACCCGGACCGCAAACCCCTCATGGAAGCGATGATCGAACTTGCGCTCGAAGAGCTAAACCACTTTCGTCAGGTTGTTAAGATTATTCATCAGCGAGGTTTGGTCATAGCCAGCGATGAAAAGGACCCCTATGTGAACCAACTACGTGGTTTCGTGAGAGGAGGATCAGACAACTATTTCCTGGATCGACTATTGTCAGCCGCCGTCATTGAGGCCAGGGGTGCTGAACGTTTTTCGATACTCGCCAAGACCTTGGCAGATCCCAAGCTAAAAGCTTTCTATACCACTCTCGCACAATCGGAAAACAAGCATCATTGCCTCTTTCTGGATATGGCACATAGCTACTTTCCTGAACAAACTGTGGATCAGAGACTGCTCGAATGGCTACAAATCGAAAAGAACGTCATTGAACAATTGCCCATTCGCCCAAGATTGCACTAATGGATGGGACGATCAAAAAGTATCTCACCCACTATGGAGAACTTGAGGTAACACTTCTACCTGCGTTCACGTTCCCCGACTATAAGCACTGCCTGGTCGTCCCGGCGTTTCAGGAAACCTATGAGGAACTCACTAATGTCTGGCAGAATCTGCCCATTGGCACCCTGATCATCCTGGTTATTAATGCGCCACAGGAGGACCCGGAGACGTCAGCACTTGCTGCCAGAATTCACGCAAACTATCAACGTAAGCAGGGTAGCGCCAACCTTTCACTATTGCAGGCAGAACGATTAAACGACATTCTGCTTGTGGATCGCTACTCTGAGCACCAACTGATTCCAACGCGACAAGGTGTGGGGCTTGCTCGAAAAATCGGTGCTGATCTCGCATTGGCATTGATCGCTACCGGCGTTGTCAACGAGCCAAGAATTTCCTCGACGGACGCTGACACAGCATTACCCCCGGATTACTTCTCCCGAGACATGGCCCCCGGGGAAGCCGCACTCGTTTATCCATTTACTCATCAGGCCAGTGAAGACCTGGCACAGGCATCACTGCTCTACGTGGTCTCTGTGCTTTACTATGCCGCGGGTTTAAAATGGAGCGGCTCACGCTATGGCTTCCCG
>Ga0114999_10003910_pt1 | contig 18368 bp, 16 predicted proteins | sample ArcticOcean_MG_C_3_FD_89820 | JGI IMG/M metagenome (GOLD analysis project Ga0114999, IMG submission 89820) | Marine microbial communities from western Arctic Ocean - ArcticOcean_MG_CB8_126 | ecosystem: Environmental > Aquatic > Marine > Oceanic | place: Arctic Ocean: Canada Basin | collected...
GAGCGTCGTCTGGCGGGGCGCTTGGGTGAGGCCTATGCCGAGTGAACTGTCAGCGCGTCCGGTGTTGGTTCTGATCTGCTTCGATTGCCCCGAACAAGCTGATCGATATATTTTTCGTACGACGATTACTATCGTTCGTATGACGATTACTATCGATAGAGGTTTGGTATGACCATAGTGACGATCTCACCGAAATTCCAGGTAGTAATCCCAAAAGGGATCAGAGACAGCCTGCATTTAGTACCCGGACAGAAGGTTCGGGCCATCGCCTATGGAGACCGGATCGAATTGATCCCCGTCCGCCCAATGACGCAATTGCGGGGTTCACTGGCTGGAGTGGATACACACGTAAAACGTGATGACGATCGCCTGTGACGGCGTCAGTCATGAATGTGGTCGACTCCTCAGGTTGGCTCGAGTACCTGGCGGACGCTGACAACGCCGAGTTCTTCGCCGCCGCGATCGAGGACCCGTCACAGCTGATTGTGCCAACTCTGAGCATCTACGAGGTCTTCACGCGCATCCTCCAGCAACGCGACAAGGATTCAGCGTTGCAGGCCGCAGCAGCAATGGAACAGGGCACGGTCGTCGAGTTGTCGGTGCCCATTGCCCTGATGGCGGCCGATCTCAGCCTGGCTCATTCGCTACCGTTGGCTGACAGCATCATACTCGCCACTTCCAGGGCACATGGTGCAGTGTTGTGGACGCAGGACGCTGATTTTGATGCGTTGCAGGACGTGCGCTACGTGCGCAAGACTGCCTGATCAGCGCCAGGTGGGCGCTACTTCGTCCATGAACAACCGCATGCCGGCCATCTTTGCCTGCTTTGTCGCGCCCGCCAGCGCCGCCAGTGTCGTCCAACCTTCGAGGATAGCGTCTTCGTGCCCGAGAAACAGGTGATCCGCCACCCACAGTGAGTCGTAGCCCATGGCGTCGGCCGCGGGCTGTTGCGCTCGGCTAATCCGAAGCGACGGGGCCTTCAACACTGGACGCACTCGGAGCCACGACACCCGTCAGATGCCGCCTCAGGTGTGCCAGATCCTCAATCAGAATCGAACCGGTCCGCTGCAGCGCCTCCCCGTATGCTGCCGCGACTCGTCCTCCGACCAGCAGATCCACCTCGGGGCCAAGGCCCTGCCTCATCCGCTCAAGTTCACCTGGCACCGTCGGATCATTGTCCGGGTACACCACACTGAGACCGATGGCACGAGCACCCTGCCGCTGGGCGGCGGCACAGATCTCCTCGGCCGGCAACTGCGGCCCGAGGTAGAGCACCCGCCAGCCACAAGCGGATGCGGTCACGGCGGCCAGCAACGCACCGATCTCGTGGCTCTGGCCGGTGGGTGTCGTGACGATGATGGTCGTCGCGCTCGCGTTGGGTCGATCGGCTCCGAGCAATCGGCCGAGAAAGCTGCGAATCGCCGCAGTTGCCAAGTGTTCCTCGGCGATTCGAAGGGTCCCCAGATGCCACTCTTCACCGACCTGCCGGATCAGTGGCACAATCACCTCTTCCAGCAGACGAATTCGACTTAGTCGAATCCCGGCCTGAGCTAGCTCCTTCTCAAGCGACTCACCATTCAATTGGCGCACGGCGACTATCGAGCGCGCGACGATGCTCACCGGCTCGTCGTCGTCGGATTCCGGTCGAGGGGTGCTGAGTTCGCCGGGCGCATCCTGGCGAACGAGGTCTTGCAATCGTGCGGTCTCGAGGCCGGCGATCTGACCAATGCTGTGTCCTGCCTTTGTGGCGGCGCTCAGCAGCCTGAGGCGTTCGATATCGGCCTCGCTGTACAGCCGGCGGTTGGTGGCGGTACGCAGGGGTTGCACGGCCCCGTATCTACGCTCCCACACGCGAATGACGTGTGGCGAAAGACCCGTTCGGCGCGATACGACTCGTATGGCAAATCCAGTCAATTCAGTCATCTAAAACCATCGTTGGCGATCCGGGGCATCCGGTCAAGGGCCCAATCTACCAAGCAGGGCCTCGCTGTCAACGTTGCGTAGACAATTACTTAACACGATATCGTCACGGGAAACATTGACACATCTTTCACTCAATATGTCTATTTTTATTCCACTTTATTATACAAAAGCTTGACATCTCATAGACACTTGTTAGATTCTCATCCGTTCATCGTTTCAACTCGTGCTCGACACGACCTCACCAACCTGGAGCCCATAAGAATGAGTAGCCGTTCCGTCCACTCCAGCGAAGAGCAACTCCTCGGCTTCTACTGGCGCGAAATTTGTGACCATCATCCCCTGACACGTGATCAGGAGTTCGAACTGTTTAGCCGACTGCGCGAGGGCGATGACGCCGCGCGGCGGCCACTGGTCGAAGCAAATCTCCGCTTCGTCCTGCGCGTCGCCAATGAGTACGTGCGAGCCCACGGCCCCTCGATTCTTGAATTGGTGGCAGAAGGCAATATGGGCCTGATGAAAGCAATTGATCACTTCGACGAGAACAAGGGCTTCAAGTTCATCACCTATGCCGTTTGGTGGATTCGCCAGGCCATCCATCGATGTCTTGCCGAAGACCGCCGTTCCATCCGCACACCGATGAATCGCCTTGAGGACTTCAGGACTCTCGAGAAAGGCGTCGACGCCCTAAGCCAGAAAGCAGGGAGGTATGTCAGCTTCGATGAAGCGGCGGAACAGACCGGAATGGGCCCGCTGCGAACGCGTAGTGCCCTATCCGCCGCCCAGCGAGACAAATCTCTCGACGCGCCCCTCAACCCCGACGGTGCCACGCTATTGGATTCCATTCTCGTGAAAGAATCCGAGCAGGATCTGGTCGAGGACTTCGATGAGCGGCAACGTGACGAGGCGATCTACCGCAGCCTATCGATGCTCGATCGCCGTGAGTCGCGGATCCTGCGATCCCACTATGGCCTGGATGCCGGCGAACCAAAAACACTAACGGAAATCGGTCGCGAGTTAGGCCTCACACGCGAACGAATTCGACAGCTAAGAAACCGCGCCCTGTCTCGCCTTCAGCAAGATCATGCCGATTCCTTGCTCGAATGGTCGCGGCACTGAGATCGATCATGATGAACACGCTTCGAAAGCGCATCGCCATCGTCGGTACCGGTATCGCAGGTCTCACCGCCGCATACCTGCTGCGACGTCGACATGATGTGACGGTCTTCGAGGCTGCTGACTATGTCGGCGGACACACGAACACCGTCGGTGTTGACCTCGACAGTGGCCATTGGGACGTCGACACAGGCTTCATCGTCCACAATCCGAAGGCGTATCCAAACTTCGTCGCCTTGCTGCAACAACTGGGCGTATCCAGTTCACCGACGGAGATGAGTTTCAGTGTGAAGTCCCTGCGTAGCGGCCTCGAATACGGAGCGTCGGGGCTGCGTCGTCTCTTTGCGCAGAAGCGAAATGCCTTAAGGCCTTCATTCTATCGAATGCTGCTGGACGTGCTGCGATTCTATCGTGAAGCACCCGAACTGCTGGAAGCGGGAGGGGACGACAGCACGACCCTCGGCGAGTATCTCGAGCGCAAGAGATTCTCCCGTCCCTTCATCGAGGATCATCTCATTCCCTATGGGGCGGCGATCTGGTCTGCCTCGGCTGATGACATGTATGCCTTCCCGGCGAGATTTTTCGCGCACTTCTTTCACAATCACGGGTTTCTCTCGACGCAGAAGCCGGCATGGCGTGTGATCGAAGGCGGTTCGCAGCGCTATGTGGAAAAACTGATCGAACCATTTCGACATGACATACGTCTGCGAACGCCGGTCAAGTCCATCCGCCGTGACGAGGAGGGCGTCCGAATCACGACCGCCAACGGTTCCTCGCCAGAGCTTTTCGACGAGGTGATCCTTGCCCTGCACTCCGATCAGGCTCTGCGACTATTGAGCGATCCGAGCTCGCAGGAGACGGATGTGCTCGGCAAGCTCGGCTATCAGGAAAACCAGGTGCTGCTGCATACGGATGAGAAGGTGCTGCCCAAACGGCGTGATGCCTGGGCAAGCTGGAACTACCACGTACCCGCAGAGAAGCAGAGCCGCGTCTCTGTCACCTACAACATGAATCTGCTGCAGAGCCTGCAGGCGCCTGAGACATTCTGTGTCACCCTCAACGGGGTCGAAGCCATCGACGAGGGACGCGTCCTGAAGGAGATCACCTACCACCACCCACGCTATACGCTCGATTCGATCACGGCTCAGCGCCGGCGGGCCCAGATCTGCGGTGTGCGCCACACCCATTACTGCGGTGCCTACTGGGGCTATGGATTCCACGAGGATGGCGTCGTCAGCGCTCTCGAGGTCACCCGGCGCTTCGGCGAACCTGCAATCTGATGGCATCACTCACACATAGCTGTCTGTATGAAGGATGGGTCCGGCATCGCCGGCACCTGCCGGTCCTACACCGTTTTCGCTACCGGCTGTTCATGGCGTATCTCGATCTGGACGAAATCGAGGAACGTGCGAGCCATAGGTGGCCCTTTGCCACCCAGCCAGGCGCTATCGCCGTCTTTCGGCGACGCGATCACCTGGGGTCTGCAACACAGCCACTTCGCGAATCGGTGGCGGATCTCGTCGAGGAGCGATCCGGCCATCGCCCGGTGGGTCCCATTCGCCTTCTCACTCATCTGGCCTACTTCGGCCACCGCTTCAACCCCGTGAGTTTCTACTACTGCTTCGATGCCAGCGGGGCGCGTGTGGAGCACATCGTGGCAGAGATCAACAACACGCCATGGGGCGAGCAGGCCTGCTACGTGCTCGACGTTCCGCATGATGGACGCCTCCAGGGGACGCGATTTGGTTTCCAGAAACGTTTTCACGTCTCCCCCTTCATGCCCATGGAACATTCCTATCGATGGCGCTTCACGCCACCGGAGGAACGTGTCGCCGTGCACATGATCAATGTCGATACCGATGGGCAGGAAGTTTTTGACGCCTCTATGTCATTGACACGTAAGCCACTAACCACCCCGCGCCTGGGCCTGGCCCTGTTGCGCTTTCCATTGATGACCGTGCAAGTGATGGTCGCCATCTACTGGCAGGCCTTCCGACTTTGGAGCAAAAGATGTCCCTACTTCCCGCACCCTGGACCTCGAAAACACCATCGCACTCGACAGATCACCACAACCTGACGAGATCGAACCCCATCAACTCGGTCGCCCGCCATCTCGTGTTGCGGTCGCTTGAAACCTTGGATCACGGCCTCATCCACATCATTGAAGGTGGGCAACGTCGTAGCTTTGGCCGGCCGGCGGATGGACTGGAAGCGACGATCCAGATGTTTCATCCTGCCGTCTATCGCCGCATCCTGATCGGCGGCAATCTGGGCGCGTCGGAAGGACTCATGGCGGGCGAATGGACGTGCGATGATCTCGTCGCATTGTGCCGCATCCTCATCCGCTACGAGCAGCGACATCGATCCCAGAACCCATGGATGACTCGACTCCTTCGTCCTGCCACACACTTCTACCACGCGCTGCGACGAAACACGCGGCATGGGAGCCGGCGTAATATTGCCGCCCACTATGATCTCGGCAATGACTTCTATCGGCTCTTCCTCGACGAGCGCATGATGTATTCATCGGCGATTTTTCCTGACCAGAATAGTACTCTGGAAGAGGCGTCCAAATTCAAGCTCGAGCGGATCTGCCAGAAGCTGGAACTGTCTCCGAAGGATCACGTGTTGGAGATCGGCACCGGCTGGGGCGGATTCGCCATTCATGCGGCAGACACATACGGCTGCCGGGTGACGACGACGACGATATCTCAGCAACAGTATCACCTCGCCACCGAACGCGTCGCCGCGGCGGGCCTGTCTGATCGAGTCACGGTCCTGCTGCAGGACTACCGTGACTTGGAAGGCGAATACGACAAGATCGTCTCCATCGAGATGATCGAGGCCGTCGGTGCTCAGTTCGTCCCGGTTTTCCTCCAGCGCTGCGCCGCACTGCTCAAATCGCACGGACGCATGCTTCTACAGGGCATCACGATCGCCGAGTGGGCTTTCGAACGTCACGTGCGATCTGTCGATTTCATCAAGAGGTACATCTTCCCCGGAAGCACGCTGATCTCGATCGGCTCGGTTGCGGCGGCGGCGGCTACGACCGATCTGCGTTTCGCCCACGTCGAAGACATTGGCCTGCACTACGCCCGCACGCTGCGCGAGTGGCGGCGAAGATTCCTCACGCGGCTGCGTGATGTGGCCGATCTCGGTTTTGATGATCGCTTTATGCGTACGTGGGAGTTCTATCTGGCGTACTGCGAGGCTGGCTTCAGCGAGAGATATACATCCAATGTTCAGTTCGTGCTGGCCAGAGGCAGTGAGCGCCAGTCCGATCCACTGTGGGAACTGCGACCCGTCTCATGATGACCATTCAATCTTACCACGCCTGGATAGATCTCTTATGAAAGCGACACTCGATGTGGTCGAACGGGGTTGGGTCCCTGATGTCGCCGTGCGCGCCGGAATTCGTGAACTGGTGCGTCGGCGGCGCAAGTCTCTGCAGGTAGACGTGCCGCAGCTTGAAGTGAATGCCGCCTTCGCCGATCAGCTCAGGCAATCCCCCGTTGCCGTCGCCACACAGGCCGCGAACCAGCAGCACTACGAGGTCCCTGCTGGTTTCTTCGAGAAGGTACTGGGCCCGCATCTCAAGTATTCCTGCTGCTATTACCCTATGGGCAACGAGAGTCTGGCGGCGGCAGAGGCGGAGATGCTCAAGCTCACTTGCCAGCGCGCCGACCTCGTCGACGGTCAGAACATCCTCGAGCTCGGCTGTGGTTGGGGTTCGCTCACCCTCTGGATGGCCTCTCACTATCCCCAGAGCCAGATCATCGCCGTGTCGAATTCGCATTCGCAGCGACAGCACATCGAGCATCGCTGTCACTCACTGGGTCTGACGAACGTCCAGGTAATCACGGCGGATGCCAACAATCTGGCCGCCCACTCCCACGAACTGATCGCGGCCGGGGCCTTCGACCGCGTTGTCTCAATAGAGATGTTCGAACACATGCGCAACTGGCCGGCTCTGCTGGCGCGGATCGCCAACTGGCTGACACCCGAGGGCCGCCTGTTCCTACACGTGTTCTGTCATCGGGATTACCCATATCTCTACGAAGACCGCGGACCGAGCGACTGGATGGCTCGCCATTTCTTCACCGGTGGCATGATGCCGTCGGATGACCTGCTCCTGCAGTTTCAGGACGACATGCAGGTCGAACAACGGTGGAGCGTGAACGGCGGTCACTACGAGCGTACGGCCAACCAATGGCTCGAGAATCTGGATCAACAGCGAGACGATGTGTTGCCGATTCTCGCCGCAACGTACGGACAGAACGAGGCTCGGCGCTGGGTACAACGTTGGCGTCTTTTCTTCATGGGCTGTGCCGGCACATTCGGTCACAGGAAGGGGCAGGAGTGGCGGGTCGCTCACTATCGGTTGCGGCCTGTCGACGCAGCCTTCGACACAGAGTCTCGATCTGTCCATCGACGGCGCCAGCACCGTCGACGGCAAGCCGCTACTGGCGTGAGTAACGGATGAGACGCTGGCTATGGTGGGTGAGACGTGACCTGCGTCTGGAAGACAACTCCGCCCTCTCGGCAGCGGCTGGGTTGGGCGAGGTCATCCCCGTCTACATACACGCCCACCCGGAAACCAGCGGCCTGCACTCGCCCTGGAGCTCGGGGTCAGCATCGGCTTGGTGGCTGCATCATTCGCTGGTTTCCCTCGATGCGCAATTGCGCAGCCACGGCTCGAGGCTGGTGATCCGCCGGGGAGAGTACGCCGCAGCGCTGGCACAACTGGTGCGTGAAACGAAAGCCGATGGGGTCACGTGGAATCGCATCGTCGAGCCCGCACAGGTGGAATTCGATCAACTCGTCAGCGATGTATTGCATGACGCGGGTGCGGCGACGAGTCCCCATGACGGATACTTGCTCCATGAACCGACGACCCTTCTGACGAAGGCGAGCACGGGCTACAAGGTCTTCACACCGTTCTGGAAAACTCTGCGCCGCCAGGATGTACCCGCTGAGCCCCTGCCGCGCCCCTCGATCACCGGACCTGTCACGTGGCCGTCCTCCGATTCACTTGGGTCCCTGAAGCTGCTACCAACCAGCGACTGGACCCACGGCTTGACGTCTCACTGGACACCAGGTGAAATGGGGGCGCAGGCGCGATTGCAGACCTTCACCGATTCGGTGACAGCCTACGACAGTCAACGTGATCTCCCCAATGAGGAGGGCACGTCATCCATCTCGCCTTCTCTGCACTTCGGAGAGCTCAGTTCTCGTCAGGCATGGTGGGCAGCATTGCGCGCCGCCGGCTCTGCGGCAGAGCCCTGGCTGCGGCAACTCGCTTGGCGTGAATTCGCCCACCATCTGCTCTGGCACGAACCTGCCACGATCGAGCAGCCTCTGCGGCCCGAGTTCGAGAGGTTCACCTGGGAACCCAACCCACACCTGCTGCGACGCTGGCAGCGCGGTCGGACAGGGTATCCGATCGTCGACGCGGGCATGAGACAACTGTGGGAGACGGGATGGATGCACAATCGGGTGCGCATGATCGCCGCCTCCTTCCTCGTCAAGGATCTGCTGCAGCCGTGGCAGGATGGTGCGGCCTGGTTCTGGGACACATTGGTGGACGCTGATCTTGCCAACAACACGATGGGATGGCAGTGGACCGCAGGGTGCGGCGCAGATGCGGCACCCTTCTTCCGCATCTTTAACCCTACGACGCAGGGCAAACGCTTTGATCCGGCGGGAGGATATGTGCGTCACTGGGTTCCCGAAATCTCCGGACTGTCGAACCGCTGGGTGCACGAACCGTGGAATGCTCCGGCTGATGAACGAGCCGCGGCCGGTATCTGCAACACGTATCCGGCGCCGGTTGTCGATCATAAACAAGCCCGGGAACGTGCCCTGTCCGCCTATCGACGAATCAAGTCCACTCCCTCATCGTAAAACAGAGACCGTCAACGTGTATATCTACCAGCTTCGCACAACACAAACCCTACCGATCGACATCGACACGGCGTGGGCTTTCTTCTCCGATCCGAGGAATCTTCACAAGATCACACCTCCCGACATGGACTTCGTAGTCAAGTCACCTGTCCCGTCGCGAATCCATACAGGGCTATTCATCAGTTACCAGCTACGGGTACCACCTGGGTTTCCTCTGCGCTGGTGGACGGAGATCAAACATGTGGAGGCGCCGCTTAGATTTGTCGATGAACAACGCGCTGGTCCCTATCGACTGTGGTATCACGAGCATCGATTCACCGCGACGGATGAGGGAGTCGGAATCGAAGACATCGTCCACTACGCCCTACCCTTCGGCGTGTTGGGTCGACTGGCGCACTGGCTCTTCGTGCGTCAGCAGCTACGGCAGATCTTCAGCTTTCGACGTCAGGTGCTGGCTAACCACTTCCCAAGTGAACACACCATCCTTGCGACGGCAACGGCTTGAACGCCGCCGAGCGCCATAGCCTGACCGCCATCCCCGTCGTCGTGCTTACAGGGATCGGTAGCTCTTGGGCGGGGAGCCAAGGGGGCATTGTCATTGCGAACGGTCTGCCTGTGTTCGCTTTGTGTGGGATCGTTGCCTTCGCGCTGAACTGGCTCGTGTTCGTACACGCGTATCGCTCCAGGACAGAGCGCTTCTTCGACCTCACAGGCGGACTCACACACGCCGGTGTGATTACGCTGGCTCTCGTGCTGGCGGGCGAGCTTGACTCGCGATCGCTGATTCTCGGCGGTATGGCTATTGTGTGGGCGGGGCGCCTTGCCAGCTTTCTCTTCACGCGAATTCGTCGCGAAGGCTCGGATGGTCGCTTTGCTGAGATCAAGACGAGTCTTCTTAGATTTCTGTTGGCCTGGACGCTGCAGGGCCTATGGGTTCTGCTCACCCTGGCCAGCGCTCTGGCAGCGATCACAACCACTCATCACGTGCCTCTTGGCGCGTTCGCCATCGTGGGCACTCTGGTTTGGCTCTTCGGATTCGGAATCGAGGTGATCGCCGACCGGCAGAAGAAATCGTTTCGTGCCAATCCAGCAAACCGAGATCGTTTCATTCAGCACGGCCTGTGGGCGTGGTCGATGCACCCCAATTACTTCGGTGAGATCACGCTCTGGATCGGTGTAGCGATCGTGGCGTTTCCCACTCTTTCGGGCTGGCAGTATGCAACCCTGATCTCACCTGTTTTCGCCTACATCCTGCTGACGCGAATCAGTGGCATTCCGCTGCTCACCTCCCGAGGGGAGAACAAGTGGGGCCACGAAGCGGAATACCGTGCCTATCGCGAACGGACGTCGATTCTGCTGCCGCGTCCACCGCGAGCGCGCTGCTGGCCCGTGGTTTTGGCTCCCTCAAGCGTCGCTTCCAACATCTGACAAGCTCACGACTCGAGCGCGCCTGATTCGCTACCTGCAGCCTGGGCAATGCCACGCAGCATTCCGGCGAATACCAAGGCGTGCAAGGGGCAGACAACGATCCAGTATAGCAGCCCAGCAAGCCCCCGGGGGTCAAAGATGGCCGTCTGGCGAATTCTCGTCCGCCCCCCTTCGTCCTCGACGCTGAAACGGAGCCAGGCTCTGCCTGGCAGACGCATGTCGGCTTTCAACTGCAGGCACTGATCATGCTCAATTTTCTCCACCAACCAGCAGTCGACCACATCACCTTCCCGAAGCTCTGCCGGATCCCGTCTTCCCCTGGACATTCCCAGTCCACCGATCAGGCGGTCGAACCAGCCTCGCAGCGTCCACAAGCCATTCCAGGCATACCATCCGTTGTGACCACCGATCCGCCGAATGGGTGCGAAGGCTGCGGCGGGCGTTGCGTCGACGAGAATCGAACGGTCGTCAAAAAGGCGGTTGCCGACGCGGACACCACAGACAGGTGGCTGGGATGGCGCTTCCACTGCATCCACCCCATGTATCAGCGACTGTGCCTCCTCCTGGGCTAGTGCCGCGGCGATAGCCTGCGTCATCCCCATACAGCGCACATCGAACAGGCTCTCGGCAGCGTCCGGGTTCTCAACGACCGTCGGATGACGAGTGCTTTCGATCAGCGACCGGCCGACTCGGGCATAGACGGGCGTGACCAGTCCTAGCCAAAGGCCTGAGAGACGCGGTGTGAGCATGGGCACCTTGATCATGGCACGCGACAACCCTCTCTGCCTCGCATACTCGCGCATCAGATCGCCATATGAGCAGCGGTCAGCGCCACCGACTTCGATGATGCGGCCACTTTCGATGGAAACGGTCAGACTCTGCAACAGATAGTTGAGCAGATCGTCGATCGCGATTGGCTGTGCCTGAATCTCCACCCATTTCGGTGTTACCATCATCGGGAGACGCTCTACGAGGGCGCGGATCATCTCGAAAGAGAGGCTGCCCGACCCAAGAACGATGGAGGCACGCAACTCCAGCGTGGGGACATACGTTGCGAGAATCGCGCCGACCTCCTGCCGGCTGCGCAGGTGAGCAGACAGATCATCCCCACCGCCGAGACCGCCCAGATAGATGATTCTTCGAACGCCGGCCTGACGCGCGGCCCACCCGAAGTGATGGGCCGCGCGTCGATCCATCTCCTCGAAAGAGCCAGAGGAACCCATGGAGTGGACCATGTAGTAGGCGATCTCGATCCCCTCCATGGCCGGTTCGAGAGTAGCCAGCTGCAACAGGTCGCCCACGATCAGCGTTGCGCGGCTGCCCTGCGTAGATACGTGACGCCGGTCGCGGACTAGGCAGCGTACACGGACGTGGGGCAGTGCTTCGAGGTGGGCGCGTAACAGGCCACCGACATAGCCGGTCGACCCCGTCAGCAAGATATTCGTCGTCAGATTCATGGTCGGTACGCTGCTGGGTTCACTGCGTCGCATAGCCATCGACCTCTACCATCACTTCGTTGCGGCGAAGGAACCACGGCATGAAGGGCGGGTCATAGCGGGCAAGAATCGGTCGTCCGATTGGTTCGAGACCGTCGCCCCCGACGGCAGTGAGCAGTGCCTCGATCTGCTCTTCGCACTTCTGCTCAGTCCACCGACCAGAATAGGTTCGGACTGCCATCGTTCGCGGTTTCATCTCGCGCAGTCTTACCCGTGGGTCATCGGGCGAAGGAAGGGTCTCCATGGTGAATGCCCGTTCCATCACAAAAGCATAAGTGTAACCCTCAGCAGCACGGGACGCCGTCGGACGCACGTCATTGGAGACCTTCGTCGACGTGAGTGGAGCCGTCATCTCCATCTTCTGCCCTGCCTTGTTGCTCCCGAAGATGTATCCTGCGAGCACCTTGAAGGCCTGATTTCCGGTACTGCTCAGATCTCCTTCCACATCTACTTCGGCCACCAGATAGACGGGATACTGGCGAACTTGGTAGCCGCTCTTCTGGGAGAGGATCCTGAATTCAGGTTCTTCCAGGGACATGACTGTCTCCGATGTCATGAGGAGACATATGATGAACGAGGCGATTGTTTTCATCTGGTTACCTATGAAGTCTGGGGATAGTTCACGTGCACGTTTGATCTTACTCGCGGCGAGCCGGATCACGTCACTTCCCGCATGAGTCACTAACTGACAGACCATAAAATAGATCAATGTCTATTTTTTGTCTATATTTATGTTATTTTTCTCTGTATTGTTATAATTAGCTTTATTTACAGGTCTTTATAACTCTTATCAGCAATTGTTACAATGTGTTTAAATGGCTATATATTCGCCACTTTCGTGACATTACTTAGACGCTATGTGTCATCTCTTCCGCAAGGGCAGACCGTTAAACGGTCCGCCGCAACACTTCGCAGAACCGTATACAGAAAAAGGGAAGATGGGCTTTCGCACATCTTCCCTTCATACAGTTACGGCTCGCTGTTAGGCGGGCTGCCGACCTGAAAATTCAGACCGGCGCTTTGAAGAGGTCTCCTCGCGGGGAGGATCTACAGATATCCGAGATCCTTCAACCGCTGTTCAAGGGCCCGCTTCTCTTGAGCCGTCTCCGCCTGCTCACCCCATCCGCCATAAGCTGAGCCCTCGACGATATCTCGGTAAGATCGATGGGGACCGCTATATCATCGCCTCGGCGCTAACCGACACGATTGCGGACGATGCGTGTGTCGCGATCTCAATACTTGAGTAAATCGAAGGTAGCATCGTGAATCCCAGAAGCGGGAGGCATTGATCGCCGTCAATGTGATCAATCGAATGACGGCACTTGGCATGCCGGAATCAGCAAAGATTGTGGCGTGACACAGAGCGGCCAAACGGGAAGATGCGTCCCTGGCGAATCATGCAACAACACCATGAGGCCCTGGCCATGATGACAGATGCACAACGCTGCCACGCCGACACCGCCTGGCAGGCCTTCGGCCCCGGTGGCCGCAAGACCAACGACGTACCCGAGTTTGGGCCCGACCCGAGCTACCCAGAATTTCGGAACCTTGTATTTCGAGAGCACAGGGCATTTTTCTAGATACTCCGCATGACGTGATTTCCTACCTGGCCCGTGAAGTAGTCAATCACCAACCAGAGGCCTCGTACCGCCACGGCTCCAAGGATCATGCCGAGGAAAAAATGACGACTGCGGCGAAATAATGGTGTCCCCCCGTATTTCAGGATCAGAACCTTGATCAACCAGGCGAGCATGACACTGAACCAAATTTGATCCGTCACGCGCGTCGCCATGATCGGAAAGCCGATGGGGTGTAGCGGCCACCACAGGAATCGACTCTTCATCCACGTAAGGACCATCATCGCTGCCGCACCGATGCCGATAAAGCCCATCCCTTCCCAATACACCCCTGCCGGTTCCAGCGTCGTCGCCGCTGTGGCGTAGATGATCTTCGGATAGTGCAAGAAGAACCAACGGCTCGCGTTGACTCCCCCACCACGGTAGGTCATCTCCAGGATCGCCCACACCGATCCGGCCATGCCGAGAAACACGGCGATCACGATCGCCCAGAACACGACACGGCGACTGCGGCGATCCATGCCCTCGATCAGCTTTAGCCCATTGGCAACGATGCCCATCAGGAAGACTCGTACATCGGCAGCCACGACATAGCTGAGGGAGAAGTTGGCAATCGACGCAGATCCTAACAGCTTGGATCCGAGACCGAAGATCATGAAGTCCGGCACGGTCAGTGGCGTCAGGACGACGGCAAGGCCTGCTTCGGCAACAATTCTCGTTACTGCCAGGTAGACGATCAGAACAAGACTGACGAAGACGACACCCGCCCAGATCGGTGTGCCAAGAAACCAGAACCACCCGACCATGACGACCGCACTGATGACCAGGCCGAACACAGCCGACCGATACGTCATGATTTCATCGTCGTCGCTGAGCTCCGACTCGAGCCACAGGGCCTTGCGAACGACCTGCGTCAGGTGCTCCCGGGCCATCCATAGGCCGGAGAGAACAAACACGAGCAGCGCCCCAAAGCCCTGGTAGTTCATCAACTCCGAAACACCCACCGTCCACACCATCTGCTCCGGCGCCGCGCCGCTGTGAAAGACGAAGAGCATCTTTTCGAATTTGGCGAACAGCACAAAGCCCCAGATCCCCGCGGCAATGGCGGGGCTGATCAAATAAGCGAATCCCATCACCGTGAAGCTGACGACCATGCCCAGCGACTGCAGGCCCGGGAGAGGGATATTCCAGGCCGTCGTGATAACGGGGAACGCATCTAAATAGTTGTTGAGAGCAGTGAAGGAGCCAACGATCAACGGCAGGGACGCACCCATCCACATGACTCGACTCTTGAAGAAGGAGTTGACGAGATCTCCCTCTTGCTCCTCCCGAATCATCGCCTGTGGCACCTGAATGAGTGGATAGGCGAGTCGTTCGCGCTCGACCCATTGCCGCCGCAAAATGACGGGAATGCAGATCATGGCGGCATACATGGCCAGCAAAAAAACACTCCACATCAGCAGTGGTCGGATCCAGATCTGATACGGTACGACGTGCTCAGGCCCGGGAAGCCCCTCGAAGAAGTGCTGATTGTGTTGGCCATCATTGACGACCAGGTCCGCCGGCAGATGTGGAAACAGAACCGTCGCCCAGTCATTGGTTGGATCAGCGTAGTAGAAAACACCCGCCATGACCGGCAGCAGCGCCTCACAGAGGCTGGTCGCCAACGACGATACAACCATGAGCATGATATAGACGACGATGAGTTCTGAGCGATTCAGTGCGAGAGTCTTCCCCATCGCACACAGAACCACATGCAACGCCAGGACACCCACAATGAATCCGGAAAACAGCAGACCGGGAGAATACGGCTGCAGCGTCTCAACAGAAGCGAAGTGAAGGGCAACAGCCGCCGTCACCACGGCAAACAGCACCACGGAGATCATCAGGCGTCCTGACAAATACTTGAGCAGGACATTGACACCTCCGATCAGGACAAGAAAGCAGAAGATGGCGCCAAGGGTGCTGAAATGGAGCGTCAGATAGCTGCCACTGATGATGATGTCCGCGTAATTAGCGGCGACGCCGAGGAAGAAGCTGAGGAAGGCACCAATGAGCAGCGCTCGCGCGTGAATGACCTGATGCTGCGTCGATTCCTGGTCAAGGACGGACGTACCGCGAACGGAGAAATAGCGTCTCAGATCTGTGGGAATGCCCAGGCTCATATCTACGCCAACACCTCAGCAGGAGCCACGACCTGCCGCGCCGTCTGCGCGTGTTCCTGTCTCAGATCTTCTCCCATCGTTTGCCAGATGAGAAACTGTCGGCGCAGCTTGATGGCGAAATCCTGGTTCAGGCGATGCCAGTGCGCCATCGGTCCACCGAGTCGCTCGATGTAGATCTCGACTTCATGGATCCCCTGCGTCTCGGATGGATACACAGAAATCTCCAGATACTGACTCACACCCAGATCGAAGGGCGCCAGCCACAGTCCAAGTTGCACAGATCGAATCTCCCCCGCCGCGGTCTGCCGCTTCACGATCCGCGTCTGTTCCGTATAGAGTCCCCCGACGGACTCGTCACTGTATGACGCAAATTGCGAATACAGGAATCCGCTCAGACTGTCGACATTGGTCGCATTCACCGTGAAGGGAAAGATGAAACGCATCACATCCCCTTCCGCCGCCGGGATCAACCATCTGCGCACAACGTCCGGCACGGCGATACGTGACGCTGCCACAGCAGGATATATTGCCGAGAGCAGGACCAGGGCGATGACGATCGTCGCCGACGCGACGGCGGCTGTAGAAGAATAGTTGAGAGAGACACCCGATAGCAGATCGAATCCCATCAACACCTTGCCCGTTCCCTGACCCAGCAGGTAACCGAACACAACACCGAGGACGGCGTAGACACAGGCTTCGGCGAGGAAGAGGAAGGATATATGCGTCGGTGCGAGTCCCACCGATGAATACACACCTATCTCTCTGAAGCGTTCGTATACGGAACCCATCATCGTGTTGAGTACGATGAGAGCCGCAAGGATCGCTGGCATGATCAACGCCCCAAGCCCTTGGATCGATGTGACACCGATCGATGTGTAGGACCACGCCCGTAGTTGCCCCACATCATCCGGCACACCCGCCCACAGGGTGAAGCTTGTTCGCGCCAGGAAGCGTTTGATGAGGGATTCTCCGTCAACATCATCATTGAAGCGCACGGCGATCGTGTAGTCGCGGGCGCCAATCGCTGCCAATCGCCTGTGTGGAACAATGATCAGACGCTGCGCCGGCAGGTGTCCGAACTGCATTGCCACACCCAGTTGTTCGAACTCAGTCTCCCCTTGCTGTCGGTCGACTTCCAGACCGGGGGTCATCAGAGCGTTGTATTCCTCCCTGACCGGGGTCAGGGACTCATCATTGAGATCATGGATCTGCTCAAAGAGATCTGCATCGAAGATGCCCCGCACTCGCCACTGGGTACCGAAGAACTCCACCACGTCGCCGATACCAACGCCCTCAGCGTGACGGGTATCGGTCGCCGGTGCGAGCTCACGGGCCAGCATTTGCGAGATGATGACGCTCCGCTCACCCTCCTCCTCGAACCAGCTCCCCTGCAGCAGAGAGCGGTCGATACCTGTGACCCGTGGTTCCTGTGGATCGAGACCAAGCACCGCGTCTGCTTGCGCCTTGTTACCAGAAGCCGAGATAGGGATCGCACCCTCTACGTCCTCGTGATTGAAACGCCAGGTTCGGGCGACGACGGTGCTCGTCTCAGCAAAATGAGAACGTATGTAGTCGATCGCGGGATCATCCCATGGCCACCAGTATGGATCTTGCAGAAGAACACCGGGATACGCCGCGTCCCGTTCGGCAGGGACGGACAGCGTCGTGATGCCTGGCACGAAGGACGTAAAGGACAGCACCGTGAAAGTCAGCAGTGTGATCGTCGCCAGTGTCAGATTCGTACGCAGCGCCCGCCGTCTCATGTTCGAGATTCCCAGGGCAAAAGCCGCATAGAGTGCACCCGACCGGCTCATCTGCGTCACGTCCGTGCCAACTCGGCGCATGCGACGTGCCATCATGAATGAGTTAAAGCGGCTCACGAGCAGAGCCATGACGAAGGCGCCCGTTGCACAGATGAACAAAGACAGCAAAATCACCAGCGGGCTCGCCAGGTCGAAGGCCGGGTGGACCAGAGATAGCAGCACCCAACTCACAAGAAACGTCCCCCCCAGTCCCACGAGTTGGCGATGGATGTCAGTGGAGGCGAAAATCAACTTCTCCAGGAAGAACACAGCCGGCAGTAACAGCCCAACAAAAAACACCAGCCCGGACACCACATCGTTTTGCGTACCCTTTACCTCCGGATAGGCACGATACTCCATCCCGAGGGCCTCGCGCGCAAACCGTGCATAACGTGCCCACTCTTGATTGTCACGTGCTTGTTTCGCCGCGGCAATGAGGTTGCCCGCTGTCTCATGCAGGCGCTCCACCAGAGGATTCTCGATGGCATACTTCCGCATCTGCCACAGACGTGATTCGTTGAGATTCCACAGATCGGTGGCAGACTGAAGGGTCACGTGTCTGATCAGGCCTTGCCCGATTGTTGCGAAGCCCCGCCCCCGCGCTTCCTCTCGCGCAGTAGCGGCCTCGTTGTTTAGCAGAACAATCGATCCATCCACCAACCGTAGAGAATCTCCAGGTGTCCCAAACAAGGCCATCTCCTCGGTATGGCTGGCGCTGTAACCGAACCTGCGTGGCGTCGTGCCACGTTTGTCGAGGACCTGCGTATCCCGGTCACCCATCGTAAAGAATCTTTGGGCGCTGACGCGCTCATAGAGATCAATCTGTTTGGCGGCAAACATGATGGTCGTCCACGCCGTCTCATCCGCTACAAGAGCTTGCTCAATCAAGCCAAGCTTCTGCGCTTGCTCTCCCCTGTCGGTGGCATACGTGACAGCCCCCGTAGCTGAATCGACCAGGTA
>Ga0114999_10003911_pt1 | contig 18367 bp, 17 predicted proteins | sample ArcticOcean_MG_C_3_FD_89820 | JGI IMG/M metagenome (GOLD analysis project Ga0114999, IMG submission 89820) | Marine microbial communities from western Arctic Ocean - ArcticOcean_MG_CB8_126 | ecosystem: Environmental > Aquatic > Marine > Oceanic | place: Arctic Ocean: Canada Basin | collected...
TGGAACATCCTGTGAACAACTACTTGCATGGACTACAGCGCATCTATTCACTCACACTGGAGAAATTTCAACTATTGCTTTCTTAATGGGAGCACAAAACATTACATTACCAGGAAAAATGCAAGCCTCACTTAAAAACGATGAATAAACATGTGCACTATAATAATTGTTAAAAATTTAAAATTTTAGAGTGATTACCGAACTTCACGAACACGAACGTTATCAGGTTGTCGTCGCCAAGTTCTAATTTGGATATTTTTGATACCAGCAGATCTTGCATAATCTTTTGCCTGCGCAGCTAAACCTGAAGGGACATACAAAAGTAAAGGCGTATCTTTGACTTGCAGTTCCGACCAAACATACTGTGCTTGTTCACGGGTTAAAGTTTCACGTGACTCAACTTGTGCAATTAATTTTGGACGTCCTCCTGGACGATCAAGCACAACAATATCTGGTAAAATTTTACGACTACCACCCTGCACTTCAATTGCCATTTGAGGTTCGGGAAGATTTACATACGTACGCATATCAGGGTTATTGGCATTCGGGAAATCAAAACGTTCTTTTGCAATAGATTGGACAATATTGAGTAAATCTGCACGACGACTGTCCTCACTACGACGCCAGTCTGAAACATCAATTCTCCAAGGGTTAGCGTTGCGTGAATCATGAGCAGAAAAATTACGTAATTGGCTCCATTGGTGAATAATAAAAACAAATGCCATCAAGGCAGTAACAGGAACAAGCAAAATAATCGTAAGTCCAATTTCTAAACTTGTTCCAGCAGGTTTTATAATCCCAGGTCCGGGAAACATAATCATAGTGAATAATGAAAGTGATAAAAGTACTAACGCAACAACACCAATAGGAGAAAGGTTCGAAGATGATGATGTGGAAGGTAAATCCATCTGAGTAACGTCAACTTGTCGGTATGGAAGTTCTTCATCTACAATACCATCTCCCTCACCAGAACCAGAGACACCTATTGTAACTTCATCAGCAGTAACAATAGGTTCGATATCAGTACTTAACTCAACACGAGCTGCTGCTGCATCTTCAAACCAAAGAGAGTTGATATCTATAAATCGTGATTCTTCAGTAGAAACTTCACTCTCAGGAAAAATTGCACTCACTGGGCAAGCTGGCTGACAGGCACCACAATCAATACAATCAATAGGATTGATATATAACATCGAATCAACACCTGCTTCAAAATGGATACAATCCACTGGACAGGCATCCACACAAGCGCGATCTTGGGTTCCTAAACAAGGCGAAGTGATGACAAATGTCATATAATTTCTCTTCCAACTATATGTAAAATACCAAACTACATGTCGACAAATCAAACAATCGTAAATACTTGTAATACGATTGTCACAAACCTGCAAGATCAATCAACACAATTTCAATATATGTAATAATATGCCAAGATACGCTATACACACAAAGGATAATCTTATGCCCAATATAAACGATTTAACTTCGCAAGCTAGAGAATTATTATCTGGATCAATTGACATACATGTCCATGCATCTCCAGATCCATTTACCGAAAGAAAAATGGATGCACGTGAAACTGTAGCTGCTGCAAAAGAGGCAGGTATGGGAGGAGTAGTTTTAAAAAGTCATGAATATCCAACCCAACCTCTAGCATGGGCTTTGAATTCCGAATTTAAAGATATTAATGTCTATGGAGCCTTAGCACTTGATCATCCAGTGGGAGGATTAAATCCCGATGCATTAGAAACTGCTTTACGTATTGGTACAAAAGTGATTTGGTGGCCGACATTTGACGCGACTTGGTCTCGCGATACATTTGGACGATGGAACTCTTCTGCGGAATCGATAACAGTCTTAGATCACGAAGGCAAACTAAAAAAAATATGTCATCAACTATTAGATCTAATGGTTGAACATGATGCTCTACTTTGCAGCGGCCATTTATCTCCAAATGAGACTCTATCACTATTAACTGAGGCTCGGAAACGAAAAATACGGACTGTTATTACCCACGCGACTTCATTTAATATTCCTCTTGAAGTACAGCAACAATTAGCAAATTTAGATAGCTTTATAGAACAATGTGGCTTGCCCCTTTTTCGTGAAGATGATGAAGGCAAACTGGCTGTGCAATCAATAATAGATGATGTTAGAAGTGTAGGCACAGAGCACATAATCTTATCGACTGATCTTGGACAAGCTTCCAATCCACCTCCTGCAGTAGGATTTGGTTTTTGGATTGAACATTTTATTAATTTAGGATTTAGTAATGAAGAGATATATCGTATGGTTCAACAAAATCCCACCGAGGCAATTGGATAACTATTCAGAATTTTCAGTTTTTAAGAAAAATTAAAAGAAAGTAATACAATTTAATGAGTAAACCTTACGATATAATAGTAATAGGTGGAGGCATCCTCGGTTTATCAAGTGCACGTCACTTACTGACATGTATCCCAAACTTAAGAATAGGAATTATCGAAAAAGGCACCTCACTTGCCCAACAACAAACTGGGAACAATAGTGGCGTAGTCCATTCTGGAATTTACTATCGCCCAGGATCACTAAAAGCAAAATTCTGTGTAGATGGACGTGATTCGATGATCGAATTTTGCGAAGAAAATGAAATACCTTTTAACAGATGTGGGAAATTAATCATAGCAACCACCACTAGTGAATTGCCACGATTGAATGATCTTTATGAAAGAGGCATTGCGAATGGAGTTGAGGGGCTTGAAAAAATTGGACCGGAGCGTGCAGCAGAGATAGAACCTCATGCCTCAACTTTGCAAGCACTTTGGTCTCCCGCCACGGCCATAGTTGATTACACTGCGGTTACAAATACTTATGCGAAATATTTTCAGGCAATGGGTGGAGAGGTTCATTTAGAAACGGAAGTCATCGGAATTAAAAAAACATCGACAAACACCATTCTTGAAACCTCGCAGGGGACTTATGAAACAAAACACCTGATCAATTGCGCTGGTTTACATTCCGACCGCATTGCAAAGTTAATGGGTGTTGAACTTGATATACAAATAATACCTTTCCGAGGTGAATACTACACACTACAAAAAGAGTATGAATATCTCGTAAATGGACTTATCTATCCTGTACCGAATCCTGAACTTCCATTCCTAGGTGTCCATTTTACTCGTAATGTCAAAGGGTATGTAGAAGCAGGTCCTAATGCTATCTTAGCAACATCTCGAGAAGGCTATCGAAAACGCGATTTCAACTTCCGAGATCTCAGTGAAACTCTAAGCTTCCCTGGGTTTTGGAAAGTCGCTTTTCGTGAATGGAAAACTGGTCTCGATGAAGTAAATCGTTCATTACGTAAATCTGTATTCACTAATGACCTACAAAAAATGATCCCCTCCATACAATCACACCACCTCAAAAATGGAGGTGCTGGCGTACGTGCGCAAGCAGTTCGAAATGACGGTTCATTGATAGATGACTTCGTAATCGAAAGATCAGCAGAAGCTGTACATGTTCTTAATGCCCCTTCACCAGGTGCAACTTCTTCCATCGAAATAGGAAAATATATCGCTGACGTAGCACAAGAGACTTTCAATATCAGTTAGATTGTCTCCGCCGTTGATTCTGATCCAAAATTACCTTCCGTAGCCTTAATGAATTAGGTGTAATTTCAAGACATTCATCATCGCGCAATAATTCGAGAGCTAATTCTAGTGATAAAGGTCTGGCCGGGGTAAGTTTTTCTGTTTGATCTGACGATGCAGCTCGCATATTAGAAAGTTTCTTTTCCTTTGTTGGATTTACATCCATATCACGAACACGGGAATTCTCTCCTACAATCATACCTTCGTATACTTTCACTCCCGGACCAATAAATAAAGTCCCTCGTTCCTGAAGATTTAACAGGGCGAAAGTAGTGGTGTCACCTGAACGATCAGCTACCAAACTTCCATTAGAATTGGAATTTAACTCCCCATACCATGGTTCGTATCCTTGAAAAACATGGTGTGCAATTCCTGTACCTCTAGTTTCAGTAAGAAATTGAGTATGAAACCCGATTAAACCTCGTGATGGAACAGTGTATTCCACACGAATCCTTCCTGAGCCATGATTAATAGTGTTCATCATCTTCCCTTTTCGCAACGCCAGTAACTGCGTGACAGTTCCTAAATGCTGCTCGGGAATATCTATAGTGACAAATTCAATCGGCTCCAATAAATTACCATCAATTGTTTTGGTTACTACTTGAGGACGTCCGACGGTAAGTTCAAAACCTTCTCTCCTTAAGTTTTCGATTAGAACCGCAAGTTGCAGTTCGCCACGACCTTGCACTATCCAAGCATCAGGGCGGTCAGATTCTACAATGCGTAATGCCACATTACCTACCAGTTCTGAATCAAGTCTGCTTTTAAGTAATCGTGCAGTAAACTGGCTTCCTTCACGACCTGAGAATGGTGAGGTATTAATACCCATCAACATCGAAAGACTAGGTTCATCTACTGTAATACCAGGGAGAATTCGGGGATCATCTAAATCTGTAAGTGTTTCACCAATAGTAACTTCATTGATACCAGCAACCGCAACAATTTCTCCTGCAGATACTTCATCAATTTCATAACGACTCAATGCTTCTGTTACATAAAGCTGTCCAATAGTTGCACGTTCTATACTTCCATCAACACGGCACCAAGCTACTTGTTGTCCTTTCTTAATAACACCATTCATAACTCTACACAAAGCCAATCGACCCAAATATGGAGATGCATCGAGATTAGTTACCAATGCTTGTAATGGATGTCCAATTTGATATCTGGGTGGCGGAATATGTGAGAGCAGAAGCTCTGAAAGAGCGGTAAGATCTTCACCAATGATCTCAGGATCAAGTGATGCTTGACCGCTTTTTGCATTACAATAGACGATAGGAAATTCAATCTGTTCCGCATTAGCATCTAGATCAAGAAACAATTCATAGACCTCATCGATAACCTCACGAACGCGAGAATCTGGACGATCAATTTTATTAATAACTAGAACAATCGGCAGCCCACGTTCAAGTGCTTTTCTCAATACAAAACGAGTTTGAGGCAATGGACCTTCTGATGCATCAACCAATAACAATACTCCGTCAACCATCGTTAATCCGCGTTCAACTTCACCACCAAAATCTGCATGCCCAGGAGTATCAATAATATTGACTTTCACATTTCCTAATCGAACTGCAGTATTTTTTGCAAGAATGGTTATACCTTTTTCACGTTCAAGATCACTAGAGTCCATAACTCTTTCAGGCATTTCAAAACGTTGATCTAATTGTCCTGACTGCCGGAGCATCGCATCTACCAATGTAGTTTTACCATGATCTACATGTGCAATAATTGCTACATTACGAATATCTTCGCGATCCATTAGGATCGGACTATCTGCAAGAGATTGTGAAAGATCGTGTTGATTAATTGTCGGCCTCCAACATTACTATCAATTTTATATATCCACCTTGAGTCAGAAAAAATCTATACGGAATATTTAATCATCGTTACCCATCGTTAGTCGATTATCATGTTCTAGAACGACAGTAATCTTAAACCATGAGCAACGAGAAAATGTATCAGTATTCAATATCACTTCACCTTGTTCCAAAAGTTCTTCTTCCATACCGGGTGTATGTACAGGATATTCACCACATTTATCTGGTCGAAGAGAATCATGCTTACCGCAAAGCCCTCTACCATCTTCTTGTGGTAGAAAAGCACTGCAACGGAATCTAGTAGGATAATATTCGAGTTGGTCTTGGTCCACTCTTTTTCTATCGATCCAGCCTATATTGTTTTCATCGCTTTTTATTATTGGAATAATTAAAGGCTCGTCATTATTCATTGAAGCATATTGGTCTGTTGGTAGCGAACCCCAAGTCCAATAACCATCCGTACGACGAGAGTCACAACAATCACCACATCCATTACATTCTATAGATCGAGCTTCAGAAAGTGTTATATATCGCCTAGGGATATCCATAGCAGTTCACATCATTCCATCTATGCAATTCTTCGAAGTCGTGAATCAATTGTTAAGTACACAAATACACCCACAATTAACAGCAAACCCAACAGTCTCATTACCAGCTGTGGGCCTAAGCTATCCATCAATAAAGCAATTCCAAAACTACCAAAACTCATTAGGCTAAATTGCATCATGTAAATCGCCATTATTCTTCCACGAAAAGCAGATTCAACATATTCTTGGAGCAATATTTGTCCTATTGCTTGTCGACCAGAAGAGCCAATTCCCACAATTGCAAATCCAACAAACCCAAACAAAAAAAGCGAAGTAAATGATACGCTTATAAGCCCTAACCCTATGACAACAGCACTGGCGGCATAAAGTAACCCACGAAATTTGCGCAACTTCATATTGGCGAGCACTAATGCACCCATCAGTGCACCTACACCCATACCCATCTGTAATAGGCCAAGAGTAGTTCCTGAATCACCAAAAACTGCAGCAACATATCCAGGAAGTAAATTTCTTATCGGCATCCCCAAAAATGTTGAAAAGAAAGAGAATAGTAATACTGTAAATATTAATTTATCACGAAATAAATAACGAACACCCTCTAATAGATCTTTCCACGCTGAACGTTTGTCTGTAATTACATCATCTATTGATAGAGCCCGTGTAGGTTTATCATTGAAGTGAAGATTACTAGCTACTATTTCATCCTCAGAGAGAACTTCAATTTTGAAAAGCATACCAACTGACAATGCATATAATATTGCAATTAACAAATAGACAAATTCTGCGCCCATAATGTCTATACCGACACCTGCAACAGCAGGCCCTATTATTTGCATCAAGTTCATTCCTGCAGAATTTAGCGGTACGGCATTACTTAAACGGTCCAACCCTACTACTTCAGGAAGAATAGCCACACGTGCTGGCATAACCAAAGCCATCACCACACCTTGAACAATTGAAGCAATTATAAGATGAAAAAAAAGCAAATTATCGAACAACACTAATAGTCCCACAGCCACAGACAAAATGAGGCTAAAAGTTTGCCCTATTTGAAGAAGTAATCTCTTAGAAAATCTATCGGCAAGAATACCACCAAAAGGAGAAATTAAAAGTGTGGGAATTCCACCACCTATAACAATAATTCCTAATGAAGCAAATGTTCCGGTTAAATCATATGCAAGATATCCACGTACAATCATTTGCATACTCATAGCTGCATTCCAAAAAAGCATCGCACCCATATACCATCGAAAAGAAATTAATGTAAATGTTGAAAAAAGATTCATAGTTAGCTCGATGTATCTAACAAAGCTAGACTTTGTGATATAGCATCTTGAATTCTATCTGCTGTAACTGAATGGTTATGATCATTGGAATTATCGATAACTAATCCTGATAGCATTTTCGATTCAATCTCTGCTGAGATTTTTTTATGTACTACTTTTGAATATTCAAGTAAAGGTGAACCTAATAGTTTTTCTTCAATAATATTAAGTTGAGGCATCAAGGTAATAAATTCAATATCGACCTCCGCATCAACTAAAAATTTCTTATACCATTCTAATTTTTCACTAAATATTGAATCAACAATTATTGCTGAGTACCGTTTCAAGCATGCGTTAAGTGCAATTACTGAAGCGTTCATCACATTAAGCTCATCTTGTTCAAGAGATTGTTTATCTGTATTCCAAGGATATCGAAATCCTGCTTTGATCATTCCGTGTAAATCATTTGTATTTATGAGCAACATTCGATCAAATCTTTCGCATAAAGCTAAAGCCACATCGAGATGACCCGATCCTGTCGATCCAGAAATAAGGATAATTTGATTCATTTAACATGCCTCAGAATAGTTCATTAAGTATAAAACTAAATTACCTAGTATTATAGAAAAACACAAAAAAGAAGCCTCAACTGTAGTTGAGGCTTCTTTCCGTTAATGAAATAGTTGACTATCGCAGCAAACGACCACGATAAAATCTATCAGTTGCATCGGCAATACCCATCAGAGCAATAGTATTCCAAACAACATCGGCACCGGCAATACCAACTAATGCCAATGGCTCGAAACCAATTGCTGAATTCAGTAAGATACCTAATACAGCTACAACAACCCATAAGACTAGCCGATCTCCAGATAGACCTGTACCAGCAATTTTATTTGGTACATATGAACCTACCAGGTCATTAACCACATCTGCTACTCTCGACAATCCTAATGCTATCACTAGCAAAACAAGCACTGTTTCCCAGCTCATTATCCCTCCTAGAAAAACGTTAATCAGCATGTACTGATTAACAGTTAATTTAATGATTATGTCTCTGAAGAGCTCTGTCAACATAAATTTAGGATATATATTCAGATAATTTGAATAGGCAGTTGACTAATTACATTGTTTGTAGTAGATATCTATGGCATTAAGTAGAACATCTGCCGAAGGATTATCACCTGCATATGCACTTCTATATGCAAATTGCACTACCCCATTGGTATCTATTAGGAAGACACCACCAAGTTGAGCAGCATCTCCTTGGACTTGTTTAGGGAAAAATCCTTTTATCAAAGTTTTAAATCCTACCCACCATAATTGCGGAGAAAGTAAAGCTGTCAAAGTTGGACGTTTCGTACCAAGTGCATCATAAACATTTCGTTCTGGATTTGTGTATAACGGAACAATTAATCCGGTTTGTTCTATAAAATCTTGAGCCATTAAAACTGTTCCGTTACCTACAACAATAGGAGTAATACCGAGAGATAAAATTTTCTTCCATATATTTTGTAAATCATGCAACTGCGCACGACAAAATAGACACCCAAAGTGACGGACAAGTACTATTAAAACAGGATGTTCAGACCATAGATCTCCAAGTCGAATTTTCTCATTTTGTGGAGTAAGTATTTCGATATCGCTTGTTCCCTGAGAAATATTTAGCACAACATCTCCTCACCATCGCTTACTTAATTTTACCATCAAAAAATTATGAAAGTGTGCCATAATACAACATTTTTTCTAGGAACATGCTACCTTCAATACCAGATTAGAATCGATAAACTCATCAATTGTAGGAAGCTATGCGGCAATTACTAGAAGGTTTACGAGTCATCGAATTATCCAATAATGTCGCGGGTCCATTCACTGGCAAACTTCTTGCAGAATATGGGGCAAATGTCATCAAAATTGAACCACGTGAAGGTGATCCTGCAAGGCATGAAGGACCTTATAAGGATGGCATTCCCAATATTGAAACATCGCTATTATTTCTTCATCTCAACACTAATAAGAAATCAATTACGTTAAATTTTGAATCAAAAAATGCAGTAAATATAATTAAGAAATTTATCGAAAAAACTGACATTGTTATAGAAAGTTTCCCACCTGGCCAAATGGAAAATTGGGACTTAAGTTACGAAACATTAGCAAAAGATCACGAAAATTTAATAATGGCATCCATAACTCCCTTCGGGCAATCTGGCCCATGGAAAGATTATAAAGCATCAGAAATTGTACTTCAGGCCCTAGGCGGACCATTACATGCAAACGGATCTCCATTCCGTGAACCAATTAAAAGTGGTGGCAACATTGCACAGTATCACGCAGGTATAGCTACTGCATTTGCATGCATTGCTGCAAGATTAAGAATAGTACGTGGGGGACGAGGAGATCATATAGATCAGGCAATTTATGAAGCTCAGGCTGGGTTTAGAGATAGACGCACAGCTTTTACAACTGGTACTTCTTATACAGGACACGTAGCAAAAAGACAGCCTCCAGGAGCACGTCCAGCATCAGGTCCCAGAATGACTGCAGATGGATATGCAAATATTTTTGCATCTGGATCTCGAAGATTCCCTGCTGCATTAGACTTAATTGGACGTTCTGATCTTAAAGATCATCCGGACGCCAAAAAACAACCACATCTATTCTCACAAGAATTTGCAGCAGAATTAGAAGGTTCTTGGATGAAATGGTTAATAAGTAGAGATAAAAAAACAGCAGTTGCAGAAACGCAAAAAATTGGCCTGCTCGGTGGAGCGATTTATACTACAAAAGACCTTGTTGAAGATGAACATTATAAAAGTCGAGATGTCTGGGACAATATCGATCATCCTGTTGCAGGCTCTGCAGATTACACAGGACGCCAGATTTTACTCTCAGAAATTTCACGAAAAAAACCGCTACATGCTCCACTACTAGGTGAATCCAATAATGAAATTTACGCAGAAATTGGATTTACAAAAAAAGATATCGCTGAAATGAAGACAAAAGAAATAATCTAACAAAAAGGAAAAAATGACTACTGGAAACTTTTTACCCTTAGATGGTTATCGAGTTGCTGAAATTACCGTCGTCTGGGCTGGCCCACATGTAACTCAACTTTTAGGTGAATGGGGAGCTGAAGTAATACGTGTTGAACCCACTACCACAATTCAACCATATTCAAGAGGCGCCGAAAGAATTATGAATAAAACCGATCAAGCAAATATTGCAAAATTAGGAATTCTGGCTGGAGGCATTAATCCTGATACCACTCCAGGCGCTGATCCTTGGAACAGAAATTCGAGTTTCAATTCCCATTCACGTAATAAAAAATCAATGTCATGTGACATTATGACACCTGAAGGAAGAGAAGCATTTCTAAGACTTATCAAAAAAGTTGATGTGCTAGTAGAAAATAATGTTCCAACGACTATCGAACGTGCAAATATTACTTACGAACAACTTAAAAAAATAAATCCAAAATTAATCATGCTTCGCATGCCTGCGTTCGGATTAAGTGGCCCTTATAAAAACTACCGTGCTTTTGGTACACATGTCGAGGGAATGATTGGGCACCATTGGCTGAGAGGATATCCCGATGGTACCCCTGATGAAACAGGTGATGCATTTACAGCCGATGCACTAGCAGGAGTAATGGGTGCATTTGCTGTCACTTCAGCACTAATCCATCGAGAAATCACTGGCATAGGGCAACAAATAGAAATGCCACTTGCTGAATCATTCTTGCCTGCTTTAGGAGAGTGGATATTGGACTATACAATGAACAATAGAGTGGCAGATCCTCAAGGAAATCTTCATCGAGAACATGCTCCGCATTCTATTTATCCTACACAAGGTGAAGATTCATGGATTGCTATCGATTGTGCCACCGATGAAGAATTTATTTCACTATGTATCGTCCTTAATGCTCATGACCTACTAGAAGACGAACGATTTAAGTCACTTGATAAGCGTAAGTTATATGAACAAGAATTAAATGAGGCACTCGCACAATACACTCAAAGGTGGAATAACGATGAATTATTCCATTCATTACAGTCTGCATCTGTTTGTGCAGGTGCAGTACATAATGAAAAAAAATTACTCGAATCACCTCAACTTAGCGCCCGAAGTTTTTTTGAAGAACTTGAGATAAAAGGTGTTGGCACTCATATCTACCCAGGTATAATGACCAAATGGAAACATACCCCTAATCAAATTCGAAGTTCACCACCAAAATTAGGAGAGCATAATAAGGAAATTTATATCCAATTTCTTGGTTATACTGAAGAAGAATATAATGAATTAATAAATAAAGGTTTAGTGGGCACCGATTATTCTGAAGAAGTTGTGCCAAGAAATTGGATATAGGAGAGACATGAAAGTTGCATACATCCTCAATACATCAAACGCAGCTAATTCTAAAATTGGAGAAATGATACTTCCTCAGCTTGAAAAAAATACACATGTAGCAGATGTTTTGGGAATTTTCTTTTTCGATGACAATACTTTCATGTTGAGGAAAGGAGATCTGAAGGGTGAAAGGTTAGCTGCAATAGCAAAAGAAAAAGGAATTCTATTAATGATGTGCGATCAATGTGCTATCCAACGCGGTCTTGCAACTGGTTCATCAGGTAATACAGAAACCGTGGGAGTTGTAGAAAGTGTACAAGTCGGTTGCTTCCCTGATCTTTACACAGCACTTGCTCCTAACCCACCAGATCAGATAATTTCGCTTTAATCATTTAGGTTAAACAGGGACAATATCTAAAGAAATGTCTAAAGCGGGAGCAGAATGTGTTAAGGCTCCTACCGAGATTATATGAACCCCTGACCCAGCTATAGATCTGATAGTACTAAGATTTATTCCTCCACTCGCTTCGAAAATGATGCCGTCGTGGCTATCAGTAATTATAACTATCATCATTTGTGTAGACATATTATCAAGCAATATCACATCTGCTCCTGCTAATACTGCTTCACTTGCCTGTTCAGGTGTATCGACTTCTATTTCAATTTTTAACGTATGGGGCCGTTCTTTTTGGACTAAATTTATTAGGTCAGTAATACTTATATTACGTGTTGCCGCTGCCATAATATGATTGTCTTTAATTAATATCCCGTCACTGAGTGTGTCTCTATGATTTTTTGCGCCACCACAGCGTACGGCGTAACGTTCAAGCTCTCTCAACCCTGGTGTGGTTTTTCGAGTATCTACTACCTGAGAATCTCCCTCCAAAGCAGCTTCTTCAACGTATCGCTGAGTTAGAGTTGCTATTCCAGAAAGCCTTTGCATAAAATTCAGAGCAACTCTTTCAGCAGAGAGTATAGATCGTAAAGGACCGTGAATTTCTGCTACAACTCCTCCTTCATCAACACTATCTCCATCGAAATATAGTGAATTAAAGTCAATTTCAGTCGAGCATCTCTTAAAAGTTAATTTAGCAATATCAATTCCACACAAAATCCCAGAGCTTTTAAATCTAAATAATCCCTTTCCGATTTGATCGTTCGGTATAGTTATTAAACTAGTAATGTCATTAAATGCTCTGTCCTCAGATAATGCATCAGCCACCAATCCAACTATCTTGCCTGAATCTGGATGGAAAAAAATTCTTTCGTTAAACTTCATGCTAAAACCTTCCATCAATTGTTATGTCTAAAAACAATGTGTTTCTGCCAATTTATATCAGCATTAGGATAATCTGTACGATAGTGTGCTCCACGTGATTCTCTCCTAAGATAAGCAGCATGCGCTGCTAAATTTCCACATATCAACATTGCGTTCAATTCAATCGATGTTCGATCATTCCGTAGTTCTTCATATAATTGCAAATTAGCCAATTGCTTAACAGCATAATCTAAGGAATCTTCCGTCCTTTCCAAACCTACATAATCCAACATCAATTCTTTCACTTTCTTCATGTTAGGAATTTCTCCTGTAGTAGAATTCTTTTTCAGGGTGTGTAATTCGTTATCTGCAGTATTTTGAAAATTTTCCCATTTTTGATCATGAAAAATACGTTCGATAGTGCGACTAGCAAAAATAACTGTCTCTAATAATGAATTACTGGCTAAGCGGTTTGCACCATGTACTCCAGTACAGGCAACCTCACCAACAGCGAACAAATTATTAAGTGATGTTTCACCCCATGTGTTCGTTCGTATGCCCCCCATAGTGTAGTGTGCGGCAGGTGCAACCGGAATTCGATCTTTTGAAATATCAATTCCATAATTCATACAAGTTTTATAAATATTAGGAAATCTAGTACGAAGAAATTCAGTATCATGCGAAGTCACATCGAGTAGTACATGATCATCCATTGTAGATTTCATTTCCGTTAATGTTGATCTTGAAACAATATCACGGGAGGCTAATTCTGCACTTGGGTGATATTCAGGCATATATCTTTTACCTTTTGAGTTAAATAACAATGCCCCTTCCCCACGTAGTGCTTCAGATATTAGAAAAGTAGGTGCATTTTTAATACACAGTGCAGTCGGATGAAATTGCGTAAATTCCATATCCATTATTTCTGCACCAGCCATGTATGCCAAGGCGACACCATCTCCTGTAGATACTTCTGGATTTGTGGTAACACTGTACATTTGCCCAGCACCACCTGTAGCAAGAATTATTTTGGAAGCTCTATAAAATGTCTTATTTCCATTCTGAGTAGACAGTACTTCAGCGCCAATCACGTCTTGACCATCTAATTGTAATTCGCGTACTAAAGTATGTTCTAGTATTGTAATCCCTGATTCTTGTGCCAAAGAAGATAAAGAAAGTTCTATTTCAAGCCCTGTTTGATCTCCACGTGCATGTAAAATACGCGGAACAGAGTGTGCAGCCTCTCTACCTAGTTGTACAAAGCCCCCAGAGCTATCAAAACGAACTCCATATCGAATTAAATCATCGATACGTTCCGAAGCACCTTCAACTAATATTCTTGCAGCATCAATATCGACTAATCCAGCACCTGCAGCGATTGTATCCTTTAAATGAGAATCAACTGAATCACTAGTACCTACAGCAGCAGCAATTCCACCTTGAGCCCATTTAGTCGTAGCTTCTTCAATTCCACCTTTTGTAATTAAGAGAACTGTAGCGCCCTTTTCTCTTGCACGAATCGCAGTGTACAAACCGGCAATTCCTGAACCCACGACTAATAAATCATACGTTGATTGCATTCTGTATTACCTTGTATCACTATCTTCAGATTCTTCAATTGAAAATGCATATTCATAATTTTGAATCAATTCTAAGATCTTCTGCCATTGCACAGGAAGCTGTGGTTGTCCAGTTTGAATATTTAAGTACACATAACGGTGCGTAAAATTTGCAATTTCATGATTATGTAATGTTGATTCTATCAGTGCTTCAAATACTAAACGTCCATTAACAGCTGAAATACATTTCAACGATACTTTTGCTTTATCATCCCAACGCATTGGTGCGCGATAACGAATTTGGCTGCCACTTTGCATGCGAAGGATTTCTTTTTGAACAGGTAATCCAACTTCACTATCATAATCTGCAAGTGCGATTTCTGTAAGTGCCAATAATACCCCACCGTGCACAAAAGGAGTCCCTGCAAAACTGTCAGTATGGCGCAATTGATATTCAGAATTGAAACGAAAACTTGACTGTAGATCTGACATAAACAGTTTTTTATTAAGTCTTACTTAATATTCAGCATTCGCTGTAAAGCAATAGCAGCATAATGCTTGATATTTTCGTCAACAGAAATTTGATTAACTACATCACCTTGTACAAGCGATTCCATAACCCAAGCAAGATATGCAGGGTGAACTCTATACATCGTGCTGCAAGGACACACTACCGGATCCAGACAAAAAATAGTTTTATCGGGATATTCATGGCTTAGTCGTGAAACTAAATTAATTTCAGTACCTATTCCTATGACAGACCTGGCTTTGGCTTTGGCCACATAATCCACTATAAAACCTGTTGAACCACTAGCATCTGCAGCATCAACAACTTCTGCGCGACATTCTGGATGTACGATAATTTGTACATCAGGGAAACGCTCTCGAGCTTGATCGATCTGAGTTAAAGAAAAACGTTGGTGAACTGAACAATGTCCTTGCCACAAAATAATACGTGATTGAAGTAAATTTTCTTTATTTAGTCCACCCAACCTCCCAGGACCTAATCTCCAATTCCAAAGTGACATTTCATTATCACTGATATCCATACTGTGCCCAGTGTTTCTCCCCAAATGTTGATCAGGAAAGAAAAAAACTCTTTTACCTTGTTCAAATGCCCATTCTAAAACTTTTTCAGCATTAGAACTTGTACATACAATGCCACCATGTTCTCCACAAAAACTCTTCAAGGATGCTGCTGAGTTCATATACGTCACTGGGATCAGATCATCAGTGCCATCAAATACTACACTCAGCTCGCTCCATGCAGAATGCAAATCTGGTTCTGAGGCCATATCTGCCATAGAACAACCAGCTTCCACATTTGGCAGTATCACATGTTGGTCAGGTTGGGCGAGAATATCTGCAGCTTCTGCCATAAAATGTACACCGCAGAAAATAATATATTTAGCATCATTTTGCGTGGCAGCATATTGTGCTAATGCAAAAGAGTCACCACGATAATCAGCATACTGAATAATATCTTCACGCTGATAATGATGCCCTAGAACAATCAATTCACTACCAAGTTTTTGACGTGCAATAGCAATACGTTCAGTCAACCGATCCGCATCAAGTTTCATATACTCTTGAGGAATATCCGATTGCCATGAATCAAAAGAAACTTCATCAGCAAGTGGTATTGTTGCAATACCACTATCAGTTTCACATTGTAACTGTGGTGTATTAAATTGCTGTAGAATCTTCTCAAAATCTATGTAAGGATTTTGTTTCTGAATTCTTCCTTGATCGACATCAATATTAGCCATACTTACTCATTCACTTAAAACATTAATAAAATAATTAATGAGATTTATCTTATACTTAGTGTATCAAATACACAAAGTACAAGATATATAATGTAGGCAAGAAAAATCAAAAAGTCAATCAAAAATTAGACTCTGCACACTATTTATAAAAAAACAGGATCACGTGATACAAATCTAAAAAGTTGTGCAGGGCGGTGCGCTCCATCTCTTCGAACTTTACCGGTTGGTTCTATTAAATCTGTAGTGATCATCCGACGACGGAAATTTCTTCTATCAAGTGGAGAACCCAAAATAGTTTCATATGTACTTTGCAATTCTCTAATGGTAAATTCGGAAGGCATCAAACCAAAAGCAATATTTGTGTATCCCAATTTCACACTAATTCTTTCTACAGCTTGATCAATCAATCGATTATTATCAAAAGCTAGAGATGGTAACTGATCAACAGGAAACCACGCAGGTCTCCAAGATTCTTCTTGTCTTAATCGGACATCATGTGCATCTACAAGCGCAAAATATGCTACAGCAATCATTTCCTGTGATGCATCAAGACCTGAAGAAGTAAATAATTGTTCTAAATAAACATTATTCGCGCCAGTTTCTTGAACTAATTTACGCGTAGCTGATTCATTTAATGATTCATGATAATCCCATAACCCGCCAGGTAAAGCCCATTTCCCTGATTCAGGTTCATCAGTACGATGAACAAGTAAAACTTGTAAGCGTGCATCAGCAACTGCAAAGATAGATACAATAGTCGCAACTGAAGGTGAGTTTTTCATCGTAATAATTATCCGCATTATCTCTTAAATTACAAAAGATAGTATCTTCCACTATTTAAGTTAACTACACATTAGAGAGTCAATACAGGAAGATCAAAAGCACCAACTTCAGTACCACGCATAGACCAAGATGTGACTTCATTGATCTGAACATTTATTAAATCACCCACATTAGCATTAGAAAAAAGATGGACTAATTGACTCTTACGGGTACGGCCAGTCAATTGATCATTAGTTTTCTTTTCAACTAATATTTCAACAACTTTTCCTAATTCAGCACTTTTCTTTTTTTCTGCTGAATTCGCATGGATCTCTTCAATTACATGTAGTCGAGACTTCTTGAGATCTCTTGGTACGTCATCATCTAATTTACGATATGCAAATGTACCAGGTCTTGGAGAGTAAGCTGCAACATGAATAACATCAAATTGCGTTCTTTCCAATAAAGCAAGCGTTTCTTCAAATTCTGATTCTGTCTCACCAGGACAACCAACGATAATATCGGTAGCTATTGATGCAGAAGGCATTCGTTCACGAATTTTTGCCACACGTTCTTCAAATTCCTCAATCAAGTAACCTCGTCGCATACGTTCCAACATAGTATTCGATCCGGATTGAACTGGAATATTAAAATGTTCACAGACCTTAGAGCAATCTGCGACTGCATCTATAATTCGATCTGTCATATCTTTCGGGTATGAAGTAAGAAAACGAGTACGGGATATGCCATTTACACCTTCAATTGCCTCGAAAAGCTCAGCAAGATTTGTTTCTTCATCTAAATCATGACCATATGCTTCAACCGTTTGACCAAGCAATGTAACTTCTTTTACGCCATTATCGGCTAAAAAATGAATTTCATCCAAAATATCTGAAGGAAGTCGAGATTCTTCACGACCACGCCTTAATGGAACAATACAGTAAGTGCAAAATTTGTCACAGCCATGAATTACAGGTACATAAGCTGTAGGCCCGTTAGGTTTCGCATAAGTTTTTGCCATGTCAAAAGTACCTAATTCACCTAGCGAAACATCTCTTTCCACTACAGCAAGATCTAAAATAGGTTCAAATTGTTGAGGTCTTGCCCAAAGATCAACCCAAGGGAATCTTCTTCTTAAGTCTTTTGTGTTTGCTCCGACCATGCACCCCATAACCACAATATGGAATTTCTCGCCATGCTCTCTTTTCTTACGCAGAACACCTAATTTTGAATATGCTCTATCTTCTGCACGCTGACGGACTGAACAAGTATTGATGACAAAAAGATCTGCCTTATCCTCAGAAATAGCATCTTCATATCCTAATTCTTGGAGACCAGCAGATAATTTCAATGAATCAGCTTGATTCATTTGACAACCCAAAGTAGCAATATGGAATGTTGCCATCAAAA
>Ga0114999_10003912_pt1 | contig 18367 bp, 20 predicted proteins | sample ArcticOcean_MG_C_3_FD_89820 | JGI IMG/M metagenome (GOLD analysis project Ga0114999, IMG submission 89820) | Marine microbial communities from western Arctic Ocean - ArcticOcean_MG_CB8_126 | ecosystem: Environmental > Aquatic > Marine > Oceanic | place: Arctic Ocean: Canada Basin | collected...
CGAAAAGCACTCAATTACCACTCAAATAACGAGGTCTTCGCCAAGCTCACTGACCCGCTCGAAAATTATGCACTTGGTATGTGAAATTGGGGGATTAAAACTGGGGATGGTGAAATGATTAGAAATTTTGGATTTAAAACATTCGTTTGTGCGATATTACCGATTGTTGTTATTGCGGGGCTCGTATCGTCGGCGCCAGCATACGCAAAGGATAAAGGCGACATCCTGATCAGGCTGCGCGCTGTATCGTTCAATCCAGATGTTGACGGAACGATAGACCAGTTCGGCGACAGCACCAGATACCGACCTGGACCACTAGGTGGTAGGCGTCGGATTTGGCTTCGCATTTTAAACGGCCGTTCTGTGGAAAATAGTTATCCATACCTGTGAATCAGGGGGATAGCGGGGATACAAGTCGGCAATGGCTTGGTCCATTTAACCTCTGTTTGTCCTCATTTTTGGGGACAAACAGGGAGAAACATAACAAGAACATTCCTTGACCCCGGCGGCGTCTTAGCCTACATTTGTCAGCCTATAATTTCAGATGTAGAACGAGCATTCGGGTCCATGACGCAAGTCGCCACAATTTCGCAACAGATTTGGGATATGAAGTATCGCCTGAAAACGGCGAACGGCGACCCTATCGATAAATCCATTGCTGACACTTGGCATCGGGTGGCTAAGGCCTTGGCGGCGCGGGAAAAAGACCCAGCCCTTTGGGAGCAGCGCTTTTTCGATGCGATGGATGATTTCCGCTTTTTGCCTGCTGGACGAATTTTCTCAGGTGCCGGAGCGGACCGCAATGTGACCCTGTTTAACTGCTTCGTCATGGGCAATGTCCCGGACGACATGGCGGGTATTTTTGATAACCTGAAAGAAGCCGCGTTGACCATGCAGCAGGGCGGCGGCATTGGTTACGACTTCTCAACATTGCGACCCAAGGGCGCGCCAGTTAAGGGCGTGGGGGCGGACGCCTCTGGCCCGCTGTCCTTTATGGATGTTTGGGATTCCATGTGCCGCACGATCATGAGTGCCGGCTCCAGGCGGGGGGCGATGATGGCGGTGATCCGCTGTGACCATCCAGACATAGAAGCCTTTATCGACGCCAAGCGCGAGCCTGGGCGCCTCAGGATGTTCAATCTATCGGTTTTGATCAGCGATGCCTTCATGGATGCGGTGCGCGAAGATGCGGATTGGGAACTGTCATTTGACGAGGTGGTTTATAAAAGCATTCCGGCGCGTGATCTTTGGGACAAAATCACGCGGGCGACCTATGCCTATGCGGAACCTGGGGTGATCTTCATCGACCGCATCAACCGCCTGAATAATTTGAATTACTGCGAAACCATCCACGCGACAAACCCCTGTGGCGAACAGCCTTTGCCGCCGTATGGCGCCTGCCTGTTGGGCTCGGTCAATTTGGCGCGGCTGATCAACGACCCGTTCGAGGCCAACGCGAACCTGGATGTGGAAGCACTCAGCGGTTTGGTCGCAACGGCTGTTCGGATGATGGACAACGTGATCGATGTTTCAAACTTCCCCTTAGAAGCCCAAGCGCAGGAAGCCAAAGCCAAACGCCGGATCGGGCTCGGCATTACTGGGCTCGCCGATGCGCTGATCATGTGCCGGGCACGCTATGGCAGCCGTGAGGCGGTGGAACTGACAGATACCTGGATGGCGGCGATTGAGCGTACTGCCTATTTGACATCGGCAGAACTGGCGGCAGAAAAAGGCGCGTTTCCGCTTTTTGATGCAGAAAAATATTTGGCCGGTGAAATGATAGGGCGCTTGGATGATGATGTCCGTGCTGCCATCGCTAAACATGGAATTCGTAATGCGTTGGTGACCTCGATTGCGCCGACTGGGACAATTTCATTGTTCGCGGACAATGTTTCATCTGGGCTGGAACCGGTGTTCAGTTTTAAATACACCCGCCAAGTCCTAATGCCGGATGGCACGCGCAAGGAAGAGCAAGTCAGCGACTACGCCTACCGCATGTTCCGCCGAATTAAGGGCGACAACACGCCGTTGCCGGATTACTTCGTCGATGCCCAGGGATTGACGCCCAATGACCACTTGGTGATGCAGGCGACCGTGCAGACCTATGTCGACAGCTCCATCTCCAAGACCATCAATTGCCCGGAAGAAATTTCGTTTGAGAACTTTAAGGACATTTACATCCAAGCCTATGAATTGGGCTGCAAGGGGTGCACCACCTACCGGCCGAACGATGTCACCGGCGCTGTGCTGAAAACCATCGACAATGAAAATTCGAAATCTTCTGCCGGGCAGCAGGAACTGCAACTATTCTCACCTAAGAAAGCCAACGCAAACACCAAGCCAAAGGATGCGGGCGATGCCGGTGTTGTGGTTCAGCTCACCAAGCCCCTGGATCGGCCTGAGGCACTACCGGGTGAAACCTACAAGCTGAACTGGCCAGAAACCGACCATGCGATGTACATCACACTGAACGACATGATAGAAGATACCCGTCGGCGCCCTTTCGAAATATTCATTAATTCCAAAGATATGGACCACTATGCCTGGACCGTCGGGCTGACGCGGATGATTTCCGCTGTCTTCCGGCGTGGCGGCGATGTCAGCTTTGTGGTTGAGGAACTCAAAGCCGTGTTTGATCCACGCGGCGGGCAATGGGTTCGCGGGCGGTACGTGCCGTCATTGCTGGCCGCCATTGGCGAGGTGATTGAACGTCACATGATCGATATCGGGTTTCTTGCTGCATCGGATGGCTATGCTGGCGACAGCGAGGAAAAACGCGAAATCGGTAAGCTCGCGGCGACGGCCAGCGGAGGAACTGGCGGCGGGGCTGATGACGAGCAACCTCAAACAAGGTCACCTTTCCGACAATGCCCGAAATGCGCCCAGCTTAGCCTAATCAAGCAGGAAGGGTGCGACACCTGCACCAGTTGCGCCTATTCCAAGTGCGGCTGACGTTAGGTGGGTTTGTACGCCGATCAATTGGTTCCTCGGCTTATCCATTTTGCGATGCGCGGCGAAAAGTTTCAGGAACTGCGGCGCGGGCTCGTTGGTCGTGCCAAGGGCCGGGTCCTGGAAATTGGTATTGGCTCCGGTCTTAATCTTCCATTTTATGGTTGCGAGGTTGAGACTGTAACCGGTATTGATCCCTCCGAAACCGGCTTGGTTCTAGCCGAGAAAAATGCTCAAATTGCGCCGATTAATGTCGACCTTATTCAAGGCGGGGCGGAGCAAGTTCCCTCATCGGACGCGACCTACGATACGGTGGTCTCAACATGGACTCTCTGTAGCGTCGAAAATGTCGATGTCGTGGTCGCGGAAATTCATCGGGTTTTAAAACCAGGTGGCCAGTTTTTATTCCTCGAGCATGGTCTGGCAACTGATCAAGCGGTTGCACGGTGGCAGCATCGACTGACGCCGCTGATGAGAAAACTTGCTGGGGGATGCCATTTGAACCGGCCTCTGGATAAACAAATCGCCGCAAGTTTATTGAATATTGACCGCATGGAAACGGGTTATCTTCTGCCGGGACCCAGGCCGTTCGTGAATAATTTTATGGGGTCAGCGCTGCGAAGCTAGACCGCGTTCTTATCCTGCACCAGATCAAGCACCTGCCGCAAATCGCCCCCGTCGATGCCAAGTTCCTCAATATGCGCGACGGTATTTTCCAGATATTCCAGGCAGGTCCCCGTCCGTCCTGCTCGACCAAGGATAAACTGCGATGCTTCGTTAGGCGTCAGTTTGCCAGTATAAAGTTCGTGACTTCGCCTCACGACGTAGCCATAGGCAAGAACCTGAGACCCATTCGTCAGCGCCAACGTCATGTCCTTACAATCGTAGACCCCGGTTAAAAGTTCTCGTTCATCCAAATATGCTTGGACCTGATCTACATTACTCAGGTGCAGCCGAAAGGCTTTGCCGATGCAGGAACCGCCCGCATCCAGGCCGACCACAAGCCCGGGTTTTGCGTGCGTGCCGCGGTAATTTGGCGAGAACACACAGAGCGCACGGTGATAGCCATACAGGCGCGCCGTCTGAACTTCTTCGTATTCAAATCCAGGTCGCCACATCAGCGAACCGTAGGCAAACACCCAACGATCTTTTCCATTATTGTTCATAGAGAAAAGCTAATCACTCGCTCCCGCCCGCGCAACGCACTATAACAAGTTATCGACAAAGGAGGCGGCGCTAAGTCCATGGCGGATTACAGCAACAAAGAGCGGCAGCGCAAAATTCGAAGTGCCTATCAGGCCCAGCAGGTCATGAACTACAGGCCGCCCGCATATATCAGGCGCACCATGATTGGGCTCGTTGCTACGGCCATATTTTCTATCGCTTATGTGGCAATTTGGTTTTATACGGCGACCGGACTACGCACGAGCCTGGAAGATTGGGCGGTAAACACGCGCCAGGCCGGGCGGGCCGTTACTTATAAGCAACCGGTCTTGAGCGGCTTCCCGTTCGCCATTCGCCTCGCTCTAACGACACCGCGCTTTGCCCCGGGTGCGGAAAACCCCAAATGGGCATGGAAGGGACCGAAGTTGGTGATCCAATCGCGGCCTTGGAATCCGGGCCGATTTCTCCTGATATTTCCAGACCACCATACCCTCACCTTAAAGACAAAGGGGGGGCCAGTTGCGTACAGTGGACCGTCCCAGGAGTTGACGGCCGAATTCAAGCCGGGTGAAAATTGGCCTGCTAATTTATTGATTCATGCCAAAGACGTGGCCCTGCAAAACGCAAAGGGTGCGACGATCGGAGTGCGTTCTGCGACGATTGAGGCCACCCACGACCCGTCCAATCCAAAAGACATAAAATCACCAAACCTAAGCTTTAAAATCAACGTCCAGGACTTATCCTTTCCGGCGCATTTCAAACTCCCCATGGGGTCGCGGGTTTCAGACATTTTAATCAACGGTGCCGTTATGGGGGGCATCGAGCCCGGCTCGCTGCGATTGTCACTTTCGACGTGGCGGGATGCGGGCGGCACGCTGGAAATTCCTAAGTTTTCGATGCGGTATGGGCCGCTTAGTTTGCTCCAGTCTGATGGCACCGTTGCCCTGGATGGAAACCTCCAACCGGTCGGGGCATTTACAGCGAAAGTCATCGGTTTTCTTGAACTCGTAGATGCCCTTCGCGTCGCCGGGTGGGTGCGTAGTAAAGATTCTTTAACCGCCAAGCTGGTCACCAGCGCATTTTTTCGGAAAGATGAAAACGGCGGTCCGCCGACCTTGAACTTGGCGGTCACCATTCAAAACGGAAAAATTTTTACCAGTCAGGCCAAGTTGGTCGACATGCCTCACATCAACTGGGGATCAAAGGTAGCACCAAATTAATTTGGATCTTCCAGGCCTCTTAATCCTGCTTGGCGTCGATCACGCTTCGGCGAATTTTTCGGGTCCGCGAGAACATATCTTCCAAGGTGTCCCCTTCACCCCGGCGAATGGCCCTTTGCATTGCGGTTAGGTCTTCGTTGAATCTGCCCAAGATATCAAGCACGGCATCTTTATTCTGCAGAAAGATATCCCGCCACATGACCGGGTCAGACGCGGCAATCCGGGTAAAATCGCGAAAGCCACTGGCAGAAAATTTAATGACTTCTTGTTTCAGGTCGTCTTCCAAATCCGTGGCCGTGCCGACAATGGTGTAAGCAATGAGGTGCGGCAGGTGTGACGTGATGCCCAAGACTTGGTCGTGATGTTCCGCATCCATGACTTCAATCATCATGCCGGCTTTGCGCCATAACTCGGCAACCTTTTCAGTTGCTGCTTCGTTTGTGCCCGTCGCCGGGGTTAAAATACACCACCGGTCAACGAACAGTTCGGCGAACCCGGACTCAGGCCCAGAATGCTCTGTGCCTGCGATAGGGTGCCCTGGAACCAGATGAATGGTCTTTGGCAACTTAGGGGCCAAGCTATCGATAGCCGACTGCTTAACCGATCCTACGTCGCTGACAATAGCGCCGTCTTTCAAATTCCCGGAGATCGCATCTGCAATCGCACCATAGGCCCCCATCGGCGTACAGATCATTACCAGATCAGCATCCGCAACCGCTTCAGCCGGGTCATTCGTCACTGTATCAGCCAGGTCCAGTTCTACGACTTTATCGAGGGTTTCCTGAAACCGTGCGCACACGGTGATATGTCCGCAGAGGCCATCGCGGCGAATGACGCGCGCCAAGGACGATCCGATCAGGCCGATCCCGATAAAGGCAATCCGTTCGAACAACATCTTTTTTTAACCCATGAATTCCGACAACGCGTCCACCAGCGCCGTCATCTCGTCTTGCACCCCAATAGAGATTCTTAATGAATTCGGCAAGCCGTAACCGCCCATGCGCCGGACAATAATTCCTTTGGATTTCAAGAAAGCGTCAGCGGCCTCAGCGTTTTTACCTTCTTCGTATGGAAATCTCACGAGAACAAAATTTGCCACACTGGGCGGCACCGTCAGTCCAATCGCGGTCAATTTCTCGGTCGCCCAGGCGCGAAGGGTCTCATTGTCGGCCAGCGCCTTGGCAATAAAGGTTGTGTCTTTCAATGCTGCCAACCCAGCCGCTTGGGCAATCGCTGACACGTTGAAAGGGTTGCGAATTCGGTTCAGGACATCCGCGACCTCCGGCGGGCAATAGCTCCACCCCAAGCGGACACCCCCCAAACCATAAATCTTGGAGAATGTTCGCGTCATCACCACGTTGTCACCCGCATCGACCAATTCAACGCCGGGGGAATAATCGTCCGCTGTGACAAATTCCGCATAGGCGCCATCCAGCACCAGCAGAACATGGTCCGGTAGGCCGGCGCGCAGCCGCTGGAGTTCGCTCAGGGGTAAGTAACTGCCCGTCGGGTTGTTCGGGTTGGCCAGAAACAGAATTTTGGTTTTGTCCGTCACCGCTGCCAAAAATGCATCGACATCGGCACAAAGGTCTTTTTCGGCAACCTTAACAGGGGTCGCATCAACCAGCCGGGTAACGATGGGAAACATCAAAAACCCGTGCTCGTTGTAAAGAACCTCATCCCCTGCTTCCGCATAGGCGCGACTGAGGAAACTAAATATTTCATCCGAACCGGCGCCGCAGACGATCTGCGCCGGATCAAGCCCGTGTTCATTTCCTAGGGCCGCGCGCAAGTCCGTGCACCCGCCATCGGGATAGCGGAACGTATCCGCTAACGCAGCTTCCATCGCGGCTGTCGCTTTGGGGCTTGGTCCTAAGGCGCTTTCATTGGATGAAAGCTTAATAATTCGATCAACCCCGGCAATGCCCGATTCACCACCCACGTAGGGCGAGATATCCCCAATGCCCGGTTTGAGACGCAACGCGCACATGGCTCTAGTCCGCGTCCGACGAAGGCGCAACGATAGCGAGCTCTTCGTCGGTCAGGGCTAAGGCATAGCCACCAACTTGGGCGATTTGTTTCACCGGCACGGAGAAGTTCTCCGAAAATCGGTTCAAACGGCTATCGTCTTCGGCGACGAAGGAATCAATTTCCACCAAGTACAGCCGCATATTTTTGGACTCATCATCGTGCCAGGATGTCTCTTGAACGACAGGAAGATCACACGCGATCAGCGCATCGTGCAAAAGGTCCAAGCCGACCCGTTGTTTCAACTCTATGACAAATAAGGTTCTATCACGCCCAGCAGGTTCGTGTGGCACGGGGCAGATGACCAGAGCCTCCAGACCCGCATCGTCCCGGGTGTTGCTTTGTCCGGTAAACGGCAAGCGTGCAATAATCTTTGGCGCATCCGGATTGCTACTCGCCAGATATCGCCACCAAGGATTGCTATCATCGGAGCACGGAATGGGCAGGATTCCAACCGTCGCTGTCTGGGTCATCACGTCTTCAACAACTTGGCGAGCTGAACGGTGCCCCGTCATCGGTGTGAACGAGCCATATTGAACGCAGGCTAAATCCCAAAAACCACTGGCATCGTCTGGCATGTAAACAGAGACAGAAAATGGCCCCTCAATCGACAAGGTCGCAACAATAATTTGGCGCCAGATGTTGGTCAGTTCGCGCTTTGGAAACAGGCCCTTATGGCGGCCGACCAGCCGATACAAAATTTCCGCTTCCCGCGCTGCGCGAATTTTGACTTTATGCCCGCGTTTTACCGTGCGGACTTTTTCAACCACCAGGGTCCGCTTAATCAACAAGTCGTGAATCTGACTGTCGATGTCATCAATTTCTTGCCGTAAAGCATTCAGTGTAGTTTCAGCGCACATATTTAGGTCCGGGGTTATGAACGAAACAATCGGAAGAATTCCATGCCCAAAGGTCTCCCAAAGGGAGCCTAGTGATACTGGTTCGTACCAGTAAAATCAAAGAAAACGTTGACACTTGGTCCCTTGATTCCTAGCTATGAGCAGATTTCTCGGCCATTGGAACACGTAAATATGATCGAAACCTCGGTCCCAGAGTGCATAGACGGGTCCACAGACAAGTCTGCCGAAGAGTCCACCAAAGTGGCTCTGCCCGGCAAATCTGTTCTGTTAGGACAGGACCAACCCTTGCGGTTGGACTGCGGGGCTGAACTCGCAGAATTTACGACGGCGTACCAGACTTATGGAAAATTAAACGCCGAAAAGTCCAACGCTGTGATGGTTTGCCACGCCTTGACCGGTGATCAGTTTGTTGCAGAGACTCACCCGATTTCCGGGATGGATGGGTGGTGGTCGCAAATTGTCGGACCCGGGAAAATTTTCGATACAGACCGCTATTTCATAATTTGTGCCAATGTGCTTGGCGGCTGCATGGGATCCACGGGACCAAAGGAAATTAACCCAGAGACGGGCAAATCCTGGGGTTTGGATTTTCCAGTGATCACGGTAGGCGACATGGTGCGGGCGCAGGTCATGCTGCTGGATCACTTAGGCATTGATCAGTTGTTTGCGGTCATTGGCGGGTCTATGGGCGGTATGCAGGTTCTTGAATGGGTGGCGAGCTTCCCTGACAGAGTATTCGCGGCCATTCCCATTGCCACGGCGGCCCGCCATTCGTCACAGAACATCGCCTTTCATGAGGTTGGACGCCAAGCCATCATGGCCGATCCTGATTGGTGCGGTGGTGACTATCTGAGCCAAGACAAGAACCCGCATCGGGGATTGGCTGTTGCACGGATGACAGCGCATATCACCTATATGTCGGGGTCAGCTCTGCACAGGAAGTTCGGTCGGCGCTTGCAGGACCGCAAGTCCTTTACGTACGGCTTCGGTGCAGATTTCCAGGTCGAAAGTTATCTGCGCCACCAGGGTGTTACTTTCGTAGATCGGTTCGATGCCAACTCGTATCTCTATATCACGAGGGCGATGGATTATTTTGATTTGGCGGCGGAGCACGATGGTGTTTTGGCGAACGCGTTTAAAGGTGCGAAAACCCGCTGTTGCGTCTTGTCGTTCACGACCGATTGGTTATTCCCGACGGAGGAAAATCGCCAGATCGTGCGCGCGCTAAACGCGGTTGCGGCTAATGTCAGTTTTGCTGAAATAGAGTCTGACAAAGGTCACGACGCATTTCTGATGGACGAGCCGGAATTCCATATGGTTTTGTCTGGATTTTTAAATGGCTCAGCGGTGCTCCGTGGTTTGCGGCAGGCAGATTCATGATCACTAGGAAGCAACTCGGTGTTATCCGCGCAGACCTGCAAGTTATTGCAGATATGATCAATTCCGACACACGATTGTTGGATGTGGGGTGTGGTGACGGCGCACTCCTTGATCATCTTGCCAATTTTAAACAAGTCGATGGCCGTGGAATTGAGCTTAGTACAGAAGGCGTGAATGCGTGTGTTAGTTCGGGATTGTCGGTGATACAAGGTGATGCGGAGACCGATCTTAAGGATTACCCCGATCAAGCATTTGATTATGTTGTGTTGAGCCAGACCATACAGGCCATGGCCTCGCCAAAAGAAGTCCTTGAAGATTTGTTGCGGATTGGAGAGCGGGCAATCGTGTCTTTTCCGAATTTCGCTTACTGGCGGCTGCGGTGGCAGATTTTAACCAGGGGCCGCATGCCTGTAAGTAGAACCCTGGCGTTTCAGTGGTACGACACGCCAAATATCCATTTTTGCACGATTAGGGATTTTGTTATTCTGTGTGAGGAAATGGGCATTACAATCGAACGTAGCATTGCGTTAGACCGGGATGGTGACAAGCGCCGGGTACGGTCGGCCATGTTTTTTGCAAACCTGTTTGGCGAACAGGCTGTATTCCTTCTCAGTAAGCAAAAATAATTTTAACTGCGCGTTGGTGTTCCTGGGTTCCCATGCGGCAGGGCGACATAGCGTCGTTTGGATTTCTTCACGGGTTCAGCATTTGCGGCATAAATTTGCTTGGATGCTTCAGCGATCACGACACCCCCAAATGTATTGAAGAAACGCTGGCCGATTTCTTCCCAAGCAGGGGCTGAGGCCAGCATCATCCGGGAATAAACCGGCGGCAGGTAGAGTGCTTTTTCCGAATGTGTCGGCGTGAACATGTTATCTCTGAGCAGCCGCGACAGCTGGCCAGTGGAATAGGGCAATCCGTGGCCAAAGGGTGTTCGCTCAAATCGCGCCCAGACACCGCGCCGGTTGGGAGCGACGATGATCAGGCGCCCACTTGCCGACATCACTCGCCATACTTCGCGTAGCAAGGGCCTGGTCTGCTCGGCACATTCCAGGGCATGCACCAGGAGCACCCGGTCCATAGAAAGATCCTCAAACGGCAACTCGACCTCATCGACCAGCGTCGTTAGGCCGGCTCCGTTATCCGGCCAGTGCAGAACCCCTTGCCCGGCAGGCATGGCTGCGATGGCGCGGGAGGCTTCGCTGCGGAAGGGGCCTAAATAAGGCGTTGTATAACCGACGCCGAGAACGCTCATCCCTTTGGTGTCATGCCAGATGGCGCGAACCTTCGCACGTACCGCGCGATGCACCACGCGGCCCAAGCCGGAGTTATAGAAATCTCTTAAATCAACGACATCACGCCACATTGTAATGGGTGCTTAACACACTAGGCATCCCGTTCCACGCACATGGCGATGCCCATGCCGCCGCCGATACAAAGGGTGGCGAGGCCTTTCTTTGCGTCACGTTTTTCCATCTCGTACATCAAGGTCACCAGAATACGCGTGCCGGATGCACCGACAGGATGGCCCAGGGCGATGGCCCCGCCGTTGACGTTAAGTTTTTCTGGGTCCCAGCCCATGTCACGGCCAACGGCACAGGTCTGTGCCGCAAAGGCTTCATTGGCTTCGATCAGGTCCAAATCATCAACCGTCCAGCCTGCTTTCTCTAATGCCATGCGGCTGGCGGGAATCGGGCCTGTGCCCATGATTGACGGATCAACGCCAGCTGTCGCCCATGAAACAATGCGGGCAAGTGGCGTAACACCCCGCTTTCTTGCCTCATGTCCGGTCATAAGAATTACGGCAGATGCACCGTCATTGATGCCGGATGCATTGCCGGCAGTTACAGTCCCGTCTTTCTCAAACGCCGGGCGAAGTTTGCTGAGATCATCTTTTTTGAGTCCCAGGCGAATGTATTCATCTTCGTCAACCACCACCTCGCCTTTTCGGGTCTTAATGGTGACCGGCACGATTTCGTCTTTGAAGCGGCCTTGTTCCTGTGCGGCTTCGGCTTTGTTTTGCGAATGCAGAGCATATTCATCTTGTTCGTCGCGGGTCAGTTGCCATTGCCGGGCGATGTTTTCTGCGGTGATGCCCATGTGATAGCCGTGAAATGCGTCCAGTAAGCCGTCCCGCATCATGGTGTCTTCCAGCTCGGTGGAGCCCATTTTAACGCCGTTTCGCAAGTGCACGATGTGGGGGGACTGGCTCATGCTTTCCTGGCCACCGGCAACGACGATATTACTGTCACCGACCTGGATTGCCTGACTACCAAGGGCTACGGCGCGGAGCCCAGACCCACACAGTTGATTGACGATATAGGCGGTTTGTTCCACCGGTATGCCGGCATTGACGGCCGCTTGGCGGGCCGGGTTTTGGCCTGCACCCGCTGTCAAAATTTGACCCATGATGACTTCAGATACTTCGCCTGGTTCCACCTTGGCGCGTTTCAAAGCCTCGACGATGGCGACTTCGCCCAGGTAATGTGCCGGAACCGTACTTAGGGAACCGTTGAGTGAACCAATGGGCGTGCGTACAGCACCGACAATTACGACTTGAGTCATGAGATATCCTCTCCGCGAGAAAACGTTTATTCAGCCTAACCTCTCGTTCTGAGCGGAGCAATCACCAGGGCTTGGACATACCTTTTTTTGCGATACAAAATATTATTTTGCACTGCAGCAATACTTGTGAAATCCTATTGACCAAGCATGCACGAAAGGAATGGGGTATGACAAAAGGATTGGGGCTTGTTCATTCGACGCCAGGGGCGTTTCCGGCGGTCATTAAAAAATACTCCAATCGGCGGCTCTACAACACGGTGACCAGCAGTTACGTGACCTTGGGCCAGTTGGCAACGTTGGCAAGGGACGGCACTCAATTTGTCGTTTACGACGCAACCACTGGAGAAGATATCACCCGCTCTGTTCTCGTCCAGATCGTCGCCGAAAAGGAAAGCGGTGCAGGTGGGTTATTGCCGCTGGCATTCCTCCGGCAATTGATAACCTATTACGGCGACAACCTGGAAACGTTGGTACCGGGGTATTTGGAACACTGCATGCTGGCCTTGGCGCGGAGCCAGGACCAAATGCGGCAATATTTACAAGCCTCGGGTGGGGGGCCAGATCAGGCAGAAAGGCTGGAGGAAATGAGCCGCCGTAATTTAACGGCGTTTAAAGACATGTTGGGTGAAGCCGAAAAAGGTGCCAAAGAAGAGGGTGTAGAAAGTCCAACAATCCAGGATATGGACGCTCTTCGTAATCGTTTGGGAGATATAGAAAAATTGCTTCAGAAACTGGTCCACGCCGAGCGTCCGCGCCCCATTAATGACCAGTAATTTCTATGGCAGTTCGCGAAGCACTCGGAACCCGATCCCATAACTTTTTGCCCGATGATCATTCTTCGCCCGCCATGCAGGTCGCTGGTTCTTGGGGATGTAATACCACGAGCCACCCTTGATGACGGGCTTGACGCAGTTGCCTGTTAAACGCGGTGAACCGTCACTCGGTGCGCCGACATGGCTTTTATTCCAACAATCCAACGTCCATTCCCAGACGTTGCCACTGGTATCAAACAGTCCGAACGGGTTGGCCTTATAGGTTCCAGCCGGAAACGTTTCGTGGGGGATGCCCGCAGTGAGGCAATGGCGACAATTGGCGTTGTCTTTGCCCATTTCATTTCCCCACCAATATTCAGTGGTCGTGCCAGCTTGGGCGGCATATTCCCATTCTGCTTCAGATGGCAGGCGGTATTTTTGATCGGTTTTTTTGCTGATCCAGCGAAGGTAATTTTTTACATTGGTAACGGTGACATTGATAACCGGTCGCCGATCACGTCCCCATTTGTGATCGTTGGGATTGTGCGTGCAGCCGCCTGCGAGGAGACAGACCTCCCATTCATCAAATGTGGTCTCAAACTTACCGATGGCGAATGGCTTGGCGATGGTGACCTTATGGGGAGGCTTTTCATATTTGTGGCGACCGTCGGAGCCCATGATGAAGGACCCGGCGGGGACCACCACCAAGTCAGGACATCCCAAGCAGTCCTTGAAGGCATCACCGGGTTTGTGCTGTTGCGCCCGAACCTCGGTCGCCCCTGCAAGAAGGGCTAAGACAAGAAAATGAAAAACAATTTTAATCATATGCCAAATTCAACAATTATCTTTACTGGATATAGTCAGTCGATTGTGTCCCGTCTATCCCTTAACCGTTCCAACGCCCATTCCGCGGCTTTCCGAACCAAGGGGGAAGGATCACCAAGACGGGACTGGCAAACGGTTTCTAAGGATATATCCCGGCTGTTGCCGACACCAATCAGAACGTTGCGGACAAAGCGGTCGCGGCCGGTTCTTTTAATCGGCGAGCCCGAAAAAAAAATTCTGAACGCAGCGTCATCAAGTTCAGCCAAGTCCGCCAATCGGGGGGCGGTTAATTCGGTTCGCGGAAAAAACGCACTTTCCTGTGTTGGGAGCGCGAATTTGTTCCACGGGCATGCGGACAGGCAATCATCACAGCCATAAACATAATTGCCCATTCCAGACATAAGGCCGGGCTCAATATCGCCTTTGTGCTCAATCGTCAGGTAGGAGATGCAGCGTCGTGGATCAATTTGACCATCACCGGACAGCGCATCCGTCGGACAGGCCCGCACACAAGCATCACAGGAGCCACAGTGGTCGGCGACAGGTTGATCAGGGGGAAGGTCCATTGAGGTAAACATTTCACCCAAAAACAACCAGGAGCCGAATTCACGGGAGACCAAGTTGGAATGTTTGCCCTGCCACCCAACACCAGCACGCCCAGCAATAGGCTTTTCCATCACGGGGGCCGCATCGACAAAGACTTTGATCCCACAGTCCCAGCGTTCTCCTGTCCAGCGTCCCAGTCGTTTGAGGCGTTTTTTAAGCACGTCGTGATAGTCTTTACCCCGGGCGTAGACGCTGATATTCCCGCGATCAGACGGCAGGGGGGCTAAATTTTTTGGGCCGTAGTTCATGCCGACAACAATAATGGATTTGACGTCGTCCATTAAGGCAGTGGGGTCGGCGCGACGTTCTGCGGTTTCGGCCATCCAGCCCATATCACCGTGCAGCCCGCCCTCAACATATTGATCAAGCGCACGTTTTTCGTCCGGCACCATTGATGCAGAGGCGAAGCCAACGACATCGAACCCCAAATTTAGGGCGTATTCCCGAATCTCATGCTTTATGGTTTTCACTAATTCTCCAGCCTCTTCTCGCCAGCACCGATCATATATGTTATTTAGCCGCGCAAAATTGAAATATGTTATTCTGGAAGTGTAAAAATGCCAAAGGCCGTCGTTCTTCTAAGTGGTGGGTTGGATTCGTCAACGGTTCTGGCCCTCGTGCAACAACAAGGCTACGAGGTATACGCCCTCTCGTTCAGCTATGGCCAGCGCCATAATGTTGAGATCGAGGCCGCAAAGCGCATCGCCAATTCGGCAAATGTTGCCGAGCACGCGATTATTGATATTGATCTTCGAGGGTTTGGCGGCTCCGCTCTGACCGCCGATATTGATGTTCCTAAAGATCGTTCCGAAAACGAAATTAACACGGGAATCCCAATAACATACGTCCCCGCCCGCAATACTATTTTCTTGTCCTTTGCCCTGGCGAAGGCTGAAGTTTTGGGCTCATTTGATATTTTTGTTGGCGTTAATGCATTGGATTATAGCGGTTATCCGGATTGCAGGCCCGAATACGTCGCTTCGTTTGAGGCGATGGCCAACCTTGCGACCAAGGCCAGTGTAGAAGGCGAAGGGGTGCTCAAAATTCACGCGCCGTTGATTGATCAGACGAAGGCTGAGATCATTGCCAGGGGATTGGAACTCGGCGTCGATTATGGCCAGACGATCAGTTGTTACGATCCCGATACGACTGGCGCTGCGTGCGGCGGGTGCGATTCCTGCCAACTCAGAAAAAAAGGATTTACGGAGGCGGGGGTCACTGACCCGACCCGTTATCAAAATTCATGACCTACGCGGTTAAAGAAATTTTTTATACGTTGCAGGGTGAAGGCATCAACGCCGGTCGCCCCGCAGTCTTTTGTCGATTTGCTGGTTGTAACCTTTGGTCAGGCTTGGAAAAAGATCGCGCCGATGCCGACTGCACCTTCTGCGATACAGACTTTGTCGGTACGGACGGCGTTGGCGGTGGCAAGTTTGAAACGGCAGCAACGCTGGTGGATGCGGTAATGTCGCACTGGCCCGAAGGTGCGCCGCGCCCGTTTATCGTGTGCACCGGCGGCGAGCCAATGCTGCAGATTGATGAGGGCCTGATTGACGCACTTCACGCCAAGGGATTCGAGATCGCTGTTGAAACCAATGGCACGTTAAATCCCCCGGATGGGCTTGATTGGATTTGCATGAGTCCCAAGGCAGGAACCTCTTTGGCTATCACGAGAGGCCACGAATTAAAGCTGGTCTACCCCCAACTCGGCGCGGACCCAACAGACTACGAAGACCTCAAATTCCAGCATTTTCTCTTGCAGCCGATGGATGGACCCGATAGAGAGCGCAACATAGGCTTCGCCCTGGAGTATTGCCTTGCGCACCCCCCCTGGCGATTAAGCCTGCAAACCCATAAATTCCTGGGAATTCGTTGAGGGGGATTCGGTGAGCAAAATGGAAATATTTAAAGAGTTTATGTTTGAGGCGGCCCATCGCCTGCCGAACCTACCCGCCGAGCATAAATGCGGGCGCCTGCACGGTCATTCGTTCCGCATCGTTATCCATGTGTCCGGGGACCTGGATGCCGACAAAGGCTGGGTAATGGATTTCGCCGACGTCAGAGCAGCATTTTCGCCAATTCTCGACCAAATCGACCACCAGTACTTAAACGACATCGATGGTCTGGAGAACCCAACCAGCGAAGTCATAGCAAAATGGGTCTGGGAAAGACTCCACCCCTACCTGCCACAACTCAGCAAGATCGAACTGCACGAGACGTGTACTGCTGGGTGTATTTATCGCGGTGAAAATTAAAAGCCTAATTTAACGACGAGAGCGAACCGTACCTATCCGATTAATGCAGATACCCACTACATATAGGACTTCCGCACAGGGGCCTTTTACGGCAGCAACTAGCCATGTGCGGACCATCCAGAAAGTTTAGCTAACTATGAGGAAAGTGTTTCTTATTGCGTCTGAGTTGGGACTAATTTTTCCTGATCTATGAGTTTAAATACCGCAAAATGAACTAGTCTCGAACCCTTTTTGACAAGTCTCGCACCCTCTCGGTTAGGTAGGAACCCAATTGGGTAGCGAGCGACGGGAAATGACAGTCATGTTTATTGATCTTCAAGGGTACACCTCTATTTCTGAGAATTTACCTCCGCACGATCTTATCCGCATGCTCAATATGTTTCTTGGTCAAATGAGCGATGCCATTGCAGACAATAAGGGGGTGATCAACGATTTTTTAGGGGACGCTGTCATGGCCTATTGGGGCCCGCCTTTTACATCGCACGATGAACAGGCTTTATTGGCATGCAAGGCAGCACTAGATGCTGTCGATAACTTCGAAAAATTTTGGTCCGATGTTATAGCGGAACTAGGCGACAAAGCAGTGGGGCTGGAGCTAAATATGCGTGTCGGGATTTCTTCGGGTGATATGGTGGCAGGCAATATTGGATCGGTGGCATCCAGAAAATATTCTGTAATTTTGGACCCGGTAAATTTGGGAGCGCGCCTTGAGGGAGCTAACAAGAACTACGGTACCCGAATTATGATGTCGCAACGTACTCGCGACTTGGCGGGTCCTGAAATTCATGTTCGTGAGCTCGATCTTATCCGTGTTAAGGGTAAAAGGGAACCAACGCGTGTTTTCGAGTTGCTTTCTTCCAAAACTGCAACAGATGGCTTTCATACCGGCTTGGAGGCTTACCGTAAGCAGGATTGGGAGAGCGCAGAGCGTGCATTCAAGTCCTGCCTTTCTATCGCCCCTAATGATCCAGTTCCCAATGTTTTTCTTGATCAAATAACCCATTTTAAGGCGCAGCCTCCCGGTTCGGAATGGGCCGGTGTTTGGAAATTTCAGACAAAGTAGACTCCCAGGCGCTCTGTATGTAGTGGGTGACGGGCTTAACCGGATCGGCAGGGAAGCAAATTACCCTCTTCCCTTATAGGGCTCCACCCCTTGATCAGGTATCCAAACACCCTCAGGTGCGTCGCCGGTTTGATAGAACACATCGATGGGAATGCCGCCGCGGGGGTACCAGTAGCCGCCGATGCGGAGCCATTTTGGTTTTGCCGTTGCGATAATTTTTTGGCCAACGGAAACCGTGCAGTCTTCGTGGAATCCGCCGTGATTTCTGAACGAACCGAGATAGAGTTTTAGCGATTTGCTTTCGATCAGAGCGTCGCTCGGCACGTAATCAATCATCAGATGCGCAAAGTCAGGCTGACCCGTGACAGGGCATAAGGAAGTGAATTCAGGGCATGTAAACCGCACCATGTAATCGGTGCCGGCTTGTGGGTTTGGAACCGTTTCCAGAACCGCTGCTTCAGGATCGGTTGGAAGTTCGGTCTTACTGCCCAACTGACTCAAATTATTTTTATCTTCGGGCATCAAATTTCCTCAATATCGCCTTGGGCTTGTTTGGCCGCGAATTTATCCTGAAAAGCTTGGAACGTGCCGCCTTCGATGGCGTGGCGCATGTCCCGCATCAGGTCCTGATAATAGTGCAGGTTGTGCCAGGTCAAAAGCTGCGATCCAAGAATTTCTTTGGCGTTGACCAAATGATTGA
>Ga0114999_10003914_pt1 | contig 18366 bp, 18 predicted proteins | sample ArcticOcean_MG_C_3_FD_89820 | JGI IMG/M metagenome (GOLD analysis project Ga0114999, IMG submission 89820) | Marine microbial communities from western Arctic Ocean - ArcticOcean_MG_CB8_126 | ecosystem: Environmental > Aquatic > Marine > Oceanic | place: Arctic Ocean: Canada Basin | collected...
ACCGCGGCTGGACGGTACGGGTTCATGAGCGTTCATCCGAACTACGCGCCTTTGGCGCTGGTATCTTTGTCTGGGAAAACGGCCTGCGCGTGCTAGACGCACTAGGCGTGGTCAATCCCGTCTTGGCGGGCTCGTGGCAGGCACCGCGCTATGAAGTTCGTGATCATCTTAATCACCTAGTTGCTGAGAAGTCGTTTGGCGTCGAACTCGGGACACGGATGATCACCATGACGCGGCAGTGCCTATATGCTGCGTTACTTGGCGCCGCGACCCGGAATGGTGCTGTCTTCGAAACGAATTCGACAGCCGTCAGCGCAACATCCGAGGGCGAGTTGATTCTCGCCGATGGGACGCGGCGGCAGGCCGACCTTGTGGTCGCGGCGGACGGCGTAAACTCCGAAGTCCGAGAGTCGCTTAACCTCACCAAGATTCGCTACGGAGCAGGAGATTTCGGTGCGATTCGCTTGCTCGTGCGCCGCGCGAAAGGCGAATCAGACAATGTCATCCACTACTTGAGCCCCCCGGAGAATCCGACCCGGCGAATGCTCTATGTTCCGTGCGACAACGACAATCTCTACGTCGCGTTCACCGTGGGCAAAGCCGATATGGCGGCCAAAACCATCCCGATCGAACGGGATCTTTGGTCGGCGACGTGGCCGCATTTGGCTGATCTGTTTGCACGCGTAGGCAATGAGGGTCGGTGGGATATCTATGAGACCGTGAGTTTGAAACGTTGGTCGCAGCGTCGCGTGGCTGTGATCGGCGACGCCGCCCATGGGATGGCGCCAACGCTCGGGCAGGGTGCCGGGTGCGCGATGATGAACGCGTTGGCGCTAGCCGGCGCCCTTGCAGCGGCTGACGACCTCGAAGCGGGGCTCATGGCTTGGGAAGCAAAAGCCCGCCCCATCACTGACCACACGCAGGATATCTCCCACCGTTACATGGCGGCCGCGCATACCGGCGAAGGAGGCGGCACGCTGTGGGACGAAGAGGCCCTGAAAACCGCGCGCAGTATTCCGTTTGGATGCGCTTAGAACGTCGGCGGCACGCAATTTCGGCCGTCCAGCGCCAACTGGGCAAGATCGTTATTAGTGCTTCGAGCGCGGTTTGGTGGTTTTCGCGCTAACGCGTGGGATTGACGAGGCCTCGACGTCCAGCTCCTCTAGAGCGGCGCGCCCATCGACTTCGCCGACCACTGATTTGGCCGCAACCACCGACGCATCGAGCCCTTGCTCGACCAGCAGCTCGGAGATCTCCTTGGTAATCCTTACACATCTTTCCTTTGCTTCGGCCGGGCTGAGGTCGGCGAATATGATGAGGTGGGAGTCCTGCAAGCGGGTGTAGAGATCCTCTTGTGCCAAGTTCATCCCGATTACGCTTGCCGCGAGCGCATGCAACGGCTCGGACATCTCAGCCCAGCGTTCGGGATACTTACTTTTCGATTCTGAAAGGTCTACAAACTGCATCTTGCCGGCGAGGACTTTGCCATGTCCGTCTATCAGGCTTTGTAGTTCGTTCTCGAACGCCTCGGTGCTTATCTGTTCAACCGGTGAGTGTTCGGCAAATGCCTCGAAGTCGTCTTCGTCGGATTGCGAGACCGGCTCGGTTAGTAGATTGCGTACCTCGACCGTGAGCTTCTTGAGCAGCCCAGGATTTTTTTCTTCTTCTCTTTTGTTTTGCCATACCCATCGGTGCGTCGCATGCGCACGCGCCTCAGGTGGAACTGAAGCAGAGTGCCCGCCCCACCAAAAACAATAGTGTCACCGTTTATTGGGTTCGAGCAACTATGCTCGGGCATGCGCTAGCTCGTCGGCTGCCAGTGATCCAGGACGCGCTCGGCCTCATCGTCACCGGGCCAGGGTGGTGTGGTAACGAGGATGAAGGTGAGTGGGTCATCGCCTTTGCAGCGAAATTGAAAACGTGTGCCGATCGGAATTGTCACCGTGATCCCTGGCCGCACGGCGAGCTCTTCTTCGAGATCCTCAACCGCGCGCCAGAGCTCGCCGGCGCCGGTCAAGAAGTACCAGACCTCTTCGACGGTTTGATAGCGCACTGCTTTGGAGATCTGCCCCGCCCGCAACGTGCAGTGGGCGAGACTGGCAATCCCGCTACGCGGGGGCGGCAGCAACCGGATCTCCGAGCCGTCCGGCGCGATGATGTCGGGTTCGACGGAAAGGGCCGCCGTATCGAACGGTGTCGTCAGTACGTAATCCTGCGAATTGTCGGACATGGTCGGTGTTGGTTAGACTATGATCTGTACGCGCGAGGCTAGTATACGGGGCGGTAGAATGTGCCACTGTCCCGCCAACTCAGAGATTGGCCTGGAGACCGTCATGACGCCGATGATCACACACCATATCGATCACCCAAGTGCTTGGAAAGGCACCGATTTCCACAGCAAGGACGACTTTTCCGTCGACCTTGAAGAGCGTCATATTCGGGCCCTCGATGCCGCGCTCAACCGGGTTAAGGAACGAGGACTTACGACTGAGACGATCACCAAAAGTGATTTCGCGCTCGACGATATCCAAGAACTGATCGATGAGATGTTCGATGAAATTATGAACAAGCGCGGATTTCTCATGCTGCGCGGTTGGCCGCTCGATCGCTATTCGGTCGAGGATATCGGCATCATGTATTTCGGGCTGGGCTTGCATTTCGGCAAGGCGGCTTCGCAGAGCGTCATGGGCGACCTGCTCGGTCAGGTGACCGATCATTCCGACGAAAACCCGGACGAGCGGGCCTACCGCAACAAATATGCATTGTCGCCGCATACCGACCTCAACGATTTGATCGGAATGCTCAATATTCGCAAGGCAACAGTTGGCGGCGAGAGCCAATACGCCAGTGCAATCGCCGTTCACAACGAGATATTTGCCACTCGGCCAGATTTGTTGCCGGCGCTCTATGAAGGGTTTTACTACCACCGCCGCGGCGAGAACGCGCCTGGACAGGCGCCGGTTACGCCCCACAAAGTACCGGTATTCTCAACCGTCGACGGACTCCTCAGCTGTCGCTACGTCGATACTTATATGCCCGCTGCCGCCGCCGAACTCGGCGTTGATTTGCCGCCCCAACTTCTCGAAGCCATCGAAGTTTTTGAAGCTACCTCTGCGCGCGAGGACATACGCCTGGAAATGATGGTCGAGCCGGGTGAAATGCTGTTGTCGAACAATTTTACCGTATTACATGGGCGCAGTGGTTTCGATGATAGCGACAAGCCGCTCGATCAACGGCGCCTGTTCTTCAGGCTTTGGCTCGATCCCGACGAAGCCGTGCGCCGCCCGCACGTGCCCGAAGTGACGATCTTCGAGGGCAACTCCATAGCGCGCCAGGAAGGCCGCAAGCCGATCTATAGCGACGATGCCTGGGAAGGCATCAATGACTATGTTGAACGCAAGAAGGCGGCGCTCGGCAGTTAACGCGCCACCGTCAGGCGGCTGGCCGTTCGCCCTTCGGTATTATTGGGTATACTTGCAAATCCCCACGATTGCCCGGAACGGGTGATGTTCCCCTCGCGGAGGAAACTGCTATGATCACCCCGATCATCTCGCATCACATTGATCACCCCAGCGCGTGGAAATCGATCGACTTCAAAAGCAACGACGATTTTGCGCGCGACCTTGAGCCGCGTCACATCAAGGCGCTGGATTTGGCGCTCAATCAGGTGCGCGAAGCAGGACTTGGTATCTACCATATTACCAAAGCGAATTTTCCGCTCGATGACATTCAGGATTTTGTGAACCGGATCAAGCGCGAGCTGATGGATGGCCGGGGTTTTCTCGTGATCGGCGATCGTCTGGGCTACGTGATGGACTACTCCGACAGCGATCCTCTTGAGCGGGCCTATCGCAACAAATATGAGCTGTCACTTCACACCGATCTCAACGAATTGATCGGCATGCTTAACATCCGCACTGCGGCGCGGGGTGGCGAGAGCCAATACGCCAGCGCAATCGCCGTGCACAACGAAATCTTCGCCACCCGTCCTGAGTTGCTCAGGCCGCTTTACGAGGGCTTCCACTACCACGGCCGCGGCGAGGAGGCGCCGGGTCAGGAACCCGTCACGCCACACAAGGTGCCGATTTTCTCGACCGTCGACGACGTCCTAAGCTGTCGTTTTGTGGATGCGTACATGCCGGCTGCGGCCAAGGAGTCGGGCATTGATATGCCGGCTGAACTCTTGGAGGCGATCGCTTGTTTCCAGGAGATTGCGGCGCGCGACGACTTCCGGCTCGACATGCTCGTCCAACCTGGTGAGATGACGTTCGGCAACAATTTCATTGTTATGCATGCGCGCAGCGCTTTCGAGAACGATCCCACCGACGCCAATAAGAAGCGCCTATTCCTTCGGTTATGGCTCGACGTCGAGGAAGCCGCCGCCAGACCGCATGTTCCCGAGGTCGCCGTTTACGACGCCGACTCGATAACAAAGCAGGAAGGCCGCACGCCGGTCTATGCGGGCGATGCGTGGTCGGACTATGAGAGTAAGCGCGAGCACGTCAGCTAACGACCGGCAATTGAATCAACCATGAGCAGTTGGGATCTCGGCGGCGTCCAGATCGATAGAGTGCTCGAGAATGAGGCGCCTCTGCTCGCGCCCGATATCCTGTTCCCGGATTTCGACGCCGAGGTTCTTAACGCCCATCGCGATTGGCTTGAGCCTAATCTGCTGCAGCCGGGAACGGACCTCCTCATCCTCGCCTTCAACAGCTACGTCGTCCGCACCAAGCACCATGTTATCCTCATCGATACCTGCACCGGAAACGACAAGGAACGGCCGCAAAAACCGCGCTATCACATGAAGAACTGGCCATTCCTTGAGCGGTTGGCGGCGGCCGGACTGTCGCCCGCCGACATCGATTTCGTGATGTGTACGCACCTCCATGTCGATCATGTCGGCTGGAATACACAACTCGTCAACGGCCGTTGGGTGCCCACGTTCCCTAACGCCCGCTACCTGTTCACCAAAAACGAATTCGAACACTGGCAGAACGACGAAAAGCGTGCGCTGTACACGACCGATCCCTACTTCGAGGACAGTCTGTTGCCGGTGATCGAGGCGGGACAAGCCGATTTCGTCGATATGGACTACGCCTTCGACGACACCGCATGGTTGGATCCAACGCCTGGCCACACCCCGGGCCATGTTTGCGTGCACGTAAAGGGTGGGCGCGGCGAAGCGGTGATGAGCGGCGACCTCATGCATCACGCGTTTCAATGCACGATGCCGGCCTGGAACAGCTGCTTTTGCGTTGATCCCACGGCATCGCGCGCGATGCGGCGCGCCTTTCTCGAGCGCCACGCCGACACCGACACTTTAATCATGCCGGCTCATTTCCCGACACCGTCGGTTGGCCGAATCCGTCGCCACGGAGATGCCTTCCGATTTGCATTTGTCGAGGAAGTGGTCACCGCGTAGCACGATGGACGATCTCGCTTTCGAAGGAATCGGTGGCCCGGTGGCCGCCATCGACACGCCGGCGCTGCTGGTGGACCACGATGCGCTCGGGCGCAACATCGAGCGAATGGCCGAGTTTGGCCGCACGGCCGGGGTTGGCATCCGTCCCCACGCCAAAACCCACAAAACCTCGGTCATCGCGCATATGCAGGTGGCTGCCGGTGCGGTTGGACAATGTGCGCAAAAGGTCGGCGAGGCCGAGATCCTGGTGGCTGGTGGCGTCAAGGACGTGCTCGTTGCCAACGAAGTTGTCGGCCCGGCCAAACTTCACCGATTGGCGACCCTGGCCCGCCAATCGCGGATTACGGTCGCGGTTGATCATCCAGATGCTGTTTCAGCGTTGGCCGAAGCAGCCCGCCATCATGATGTGAGCCTCGGCGTGGTCGTCGATGTCGACGTCGGGTTGGGGCGCTGTGGCGTACTGCCGGGTGATGCCGTTGAACTGGGCCAACATGTCAGTCAGCTTCAAGGGGTCGAGCTGCGCGGACTGCAGGGCTATCACGGTGCGATCCAGCATGTGCACGGTTACGGTCAGCGCGCCGAAGCTGCCCGCGCTGCCAGCGCCCAGTTGCAAGCTGCGGTCGATGCCTTCCAGCAGGCTGGCCTCGCGACAGAAGTGATCACCGGCGCCGGCAGCGGCACCTATGAGGTTCAGGGATCATCGGGTTTGTTTACCGAGATCCAGCCAGGTTCCTACATTTTCATGGATCGGCAATATTGCGAGGTCGGCGGCAGAACCGGTGAGGTCTACGAGGACTTTGAACCCGCGCTGTTCGTGCTGGCGACCGTGATGAGCACGCCCGCCGCTGATCGCGTGGTGCTCGATGCCGGCTACAAAGCCTTGTCCAACGATGCTGGACCCGCCCTTTTGCTCGACAAACCGGGCTGGACCTATACCTACGGCGGCGATGAACACGGGATCATCAAGCGCGCCGGATCCGCCGCGGCATCGATGGCGCTCGGCGAAAAGGTTCGTGTGCAACCCAGCCACTGCGACACGACGATCAACCTCTACGATCGCTATCACGTTTACAGTGGCGACGAGCTGATCGCGATTTGGCCGATCGCCGCGCGGGGAAGGAGCCAGTAGTGCGTTACATCCTCGCCCTGTCGGCAATACTGGTCGTGTCGGGTTGCAACTCAATCCGGCCTGCGGAATATCTGGCCCTGCAAATTGCTGTGCCCCTGACCGTCGCAATTATCGACCAAGCTGTTGTTCCCCTGGCCGGGAAAATTCGTAAAATATGGTTTAGCGCACCAGATGTAGACGATGATGCCGCCGTTGCCGACAAGGCGGTCTACTGTAACCATCCGGGGGATGCGCCCATGTATATGGTCCAGCTGGGTGCCTGTTTACCCGGCGACAACGAGGTCACGAAAACAGCGTATGAGATCCGGGACGGTAGCATTTGACCCGCGTCTATGTCGTCATCGGCGCGGTTGTCCTGGTGCTTGCTGCCATTTGGATCTGGAGCCCGGCAAATCTGGATCAGGTCAATCCGGTCGACACGCCCGAAATAATCGCGGAACGCACCGCGACCGCGACGGTCGTCGCCGAAGGACGCCTTTATTGCTTCGATCCCAAGGCCACGCCGAAATTCACTGTGCAACTGGGGGCATGCCTGCCCGGAGCACGCGAGATCAGCTATCTCGAATACCAGGCAGGGACGAAAGAAAAATGAACAGCCGTTTTCGTTGCGATAGGAAATGAAGGGGCTTGAGACAATAGCGCTCGCCGTTTTCGTATTTTCGCGTATGCTCGGCTAATTCAGATCGCCACAGGAGCCGATAGGAGGGCTGATGGGAAGACGAGCACCTAATTACCGTTTCGAGCGCCAAGAGCGCGACCGCCGCAAAGCCGAGAAGAAGGCCGAACGATTGGCCAAGAAACAAAAGGCCAATAATGATGGCAGCGAGGATGTGGCCGTCGATGCTGCGGCAGAATCAACCCCAACCGACCCCCCCCCGCTAGAATGATTTGAGCAACGCCGACTTTCCAAAGTCGTTTCGCTTTTAGATAGGTAGGAACGCCGGCGAGCGAACCTTCGCGTATGGCCCGCGCCAGCGTCTGGTCCGTGACGTGGTGAGGGTGTTAAGGCTTCGCTCGCCTCGCGATGGGGCCAGCCTCAGTAATTGGGGCCGTTGAGGGCTTCCCAGACCATCGCATCGAAATGATGGGTGGCGTGTTCGCTGCGCCACGAGTGTTCTTTATCCACCATCAAACGGCCCTGTTTATAGCCGCGAGACCGCACGCCGACTTGCTGTCGTTCCATCGCTGCGGTGTCTTGCGGAAACACGAAATCACGCAACGTATCCATCTGATGGATGCTTTCCGGGCTGGGTTCGCCGGGAAAGAAGTTTATGACTTCGACCCGCACCGACTCGGCGCTGGTCGGAATCGAGGGCACGATGCTGAGGTTGGCAGGCCCCGGTTGGCCAAGAATTAGATAGTTTGGCCAAAGGTACCAAACGTGATTGTCCTTGAAGGTGTCATCATCCTTTGAGCGCAACACGCGGTTGTCGTATTCGTCCATCGCGGTGTCGTCGATATAGGAAATGTGTGATTGCCACCAATCATACTCCCATGAATCGCGCTTGGTTATATCGACAGCCGCCATCGCCTCGGGATGGATATGCGGGCAGTGGTAACACTCGAGTTGATCGAGCACGAATTTCCAGTTGCACTTAAGCTCAAAGACATCGGTCCGCGCATGGGTAAAGGTCTTGACGTCCGGCATGTAGCTCAAGATCTCATCCTCGAGCGGGCCGACCATTTCGTGCATGGTTTGGGCCTCGGGGTTGAGGTTCACAAACGCCATATTGAGAAACTCTTCGACACGGATTTCGCTTAGGCTGAAGTCTTCGAGCTGGAAGCCGGCGACATTCTCGGCGTTGCCGGCTGCCTTTAAAGCGCCGGTCGTGTCGTACGACCATGCGTGGAAGGGGCAGGTGAAGATCGTCTTGTTGCCGGTGCCTTCGGCCAGGATATGACCGCGGTGCATGCACACATTGTAGAAGGCGCGCAAGGCACCGTCTTTGGCGCGTACGACCAGTATCTGCTGATCGAAAAGCTGGCTCGTGATGTAGTCGCCTGGGTTTTGAAGGTGTTCAAGAGCGCCCGCGTACTGCCACGATCTATAGAAAATGTTCTCTTTCTCGCGTTCGTAAATCGCGGGGTCACAATAATAGTGAGAGGGAAGCGTTGCCGAATACTCCGCGATCGGGTGGAACGTGCCGGTCGGCTTATCCGTCGGGACGATTTGCGATGCCATGGTCACCTCCTGCCGCTTACTTGCTTCCAAACAACGCTGGGAGCTTAGTTCTGATTGAGTGGCAGCAGTCCTAGCTTGGACAGCTTGTCGGCCACTTTAGGATCGATCAATTTAGCAGCCTTGATATCAGCCGCGGACTTCTCTGCTGCACCCAGCCGTTGGTGGGCATAGCCACGGCCATACAGTGCGACCGCATTGTTTGGATTTGCCTTGAGGACCACGTCGTAATCGGAGATTGGACGCCGATACTCGCCGCCTCGGAGCAACGCGAAGGCACGGCTATCAAGAATAATCGGATTACCCGGCCGCAGCCGCAAAGACTCGTCGCAGTCGCGAAGCGCCTCACTCGTTCGCCCCAATAACGTTTGACGTAGCAGCGATTGTTGAGCATCACCGGGTTGTTTGGCGCCAATCCCAGTATGACGTCGTAGCGCTTGATCGCTGATTCATACTTTCGGTCAGTTTGGTCGATGGCCGCCAGCGCATACTGAGCGCCGATGTGGTTGGGAATGCGGGCGACGACGGTTTCGAAGTCCGCTCGAGCGAGGGCGCGATTGTTAAGGCGAACCCTAAGATTGCCGCGGTGAAAGTTGGCTTCAACAAGATCAGGACTTTGACGTAGCGCCTCGCGGAAGTCCTCCAACGCAGGCGCGTTGCGACCGACCTGGGCATACGCCGTGCCGCGATACATATGAACTGGAGCCAGATTGGCGTGACCGATCTCGATTGCCTTTGTGAAGTCGTAGATAGCCTTCTGATGCGCGCCAGTTGCCATCAAGCTTCGGCCGCGTCGGATATAGGGTTGGGCAAACTCGGTCGGATTGCGACGAATGGACTCGTCAAAATACTTCAGCGCTTGTCGATGGTTGCCAAGTCCGGCATAGGCATTGCCTCGGTTACTGTAGAATGGGGCGACTTCTGGTTTCAGTACGATTGCGTGTGTTAGATCCGCTATTGCTGCTTTGAAGCGACGCAGCCCGAGATAAGCTTGTGATCGACTGAGGATGAGGCCGAGTTCGTCGGGTGCGATTTCGATCGCTTGGCCGAAACTGTCGATAGCCTGTTCAGCGTCGCCCAAGACTAGCTGTGTGTGGCCTAAGGCGTAGAGCGCGACGACCATTTGTTTCTGGTTGAGAGTTTCGGAATCGATAATTTTCCGGCACGCTACCAAGTGCTCTTTTGGCGGAATATTGCCCGACGAACAGGTCTTTGCGACCGCTTCCAAGTCGGCGATCGCCGGCGTCGATCCCAACGCGATAACGAGCACGGCGACCAGGGCGAAGATTGGGCTTGCTGTGAAAATGGTACCTAAAGTTAAGCGCACCTAAGCCTCCTGCTTGTCGTCGATCTCACGTTGCCGAAGAACTCGCCGCATAACCTTACCAGTCGCCGTCATCGGTAGCTCGTCGATGAACTCGAGCTCGCGGGGATATTTGTGTGCTGCCAAGCGTGTGCGTACCCAGTCTTGAATTTCGCTTGTTAGCTCGTCCGATGCAACTATTCCAGCGACCGGCACAATGAAGGCTTTGATGATCTCGGTCCGTACTGGGTCGGGTATGCCAATCGCCGCAGCCACCGCAACGGCCGGGTGTTTGAGAAGGGAATCTTCAATTTCACCGGGCCCCACCCGATAACCCAAGGTCGTAATCACGTCGTCGGCGCGTCCTTTGAACCAGAAATATCCATCTTCATCACATATACCCAGGTCACCCGTGCGTAACCACTCGCCGTTATATTTGTCCTCGGTGGCCCCTGGATTACGCCAATATTCCAGCATGATCACTGGATTGGGGCGTCAGCACACGATTTCACCTTCCTCGCCCGGGGCCACCTCGCGCCCATCATCATCGATAAGCGCGACCGTATGACCCGGAGAGGGCCGGCCCAGTGAACCCGGTTTCGCCGGCATCAGCGCAGGGATATGACCGAGCACCAGATTGCATTCCGTCTGACCGTAGATTTCGTTGATGTTGAGGCTAAATTGCTCGCGACGCCACTCGATAAGCTCCGCGCCTACCGATTTTCCGCCGTTAATGATCGTGCGCAAGTTTAGCCCGCGCGGCGCCGGGGTTTGGCGCAATAGCTTTAGCATGGTCGGCACCATGAACAGGTTTCTGACCCGATGCTTGGCGATAATTTCGTAAGCCCGTTCGGGATCAAAGCGGCCGCGGCCGCGAAACGCAACTACCGGTTTGCCAAACCACAGACAGGGCATCAACACGTCCATCAAGCCGCCGAGCCAGGCCCAGTCGGCCGGCGACCAGCACAAGTTGCCATCTTGCCCGAAGAATTCGTGCGGTAGGGCAAAGCCTGGAATGTGTCCCAGCATCGTGCGATGTGCGTGGAGTGCGCCCTTGGGCGGGCCCGTCGTTCCCGACGTATAGGCCAGGAAAGCAGGATCCTCGGCCAACGTCTCGGTCGGTGTGTGCGCCGTTGACGCGGCGGCGAGAACCGCATGAAAATCGTGAGTACCGTTTTCCGAACCGTCGATCAGAAACACATGCTCAAGCGTTGTTAGTTGATCGCGTATTGCCGCGATTCTTGGGTAATTTTCGCGATTGGTCACCAGCGCTCTGGCCCCGGAGTTTTCCAGGCGATAGGCGAGTGCGTCCTCGCCAAAGAGCGTAAACAGCGGCAGGCTTATGATCCCTGAGCGCCAGCAACCGAGATGCGCAACCAAAGTTTCCGGCGCCTGCCCCAACAGGATGCCGAGCCGGTCGCCGCGGTTGATTCCGTGGCCCGCAAACGCGTTCGCGGCCTGACAGGCGAGCCGTTGGATAGCCTTGAAGCTGTAAGCGGTGACCTCGCCATCTTCGGTTTCATAGATCAATGCTCGCGCGTCGGGCGAGGTTTCTGCGTGCTTATCACAGGTATCTAACACGATGTTGTAATGGCGCGGTGTCGGCCATTTGAATGCCGCGTAGACCTCGTCATAGGTTTTCGCACGTTGGAGCATTAAAGACCGAGTGCAGTGTCCGGTTGGCATGGAGTTTAGCACTCCAAAGCCCAATCAGTGTCGCCGGTTGCCGGCCCGCGCGGTTGGCAGAATTGCCGGTACCGTCTGGGTGGTTGCTAGGGCTGACTAAACGCTGCGGCCACCATCCACATCGAGGCAAACGCCAGTCAGGAATGCGGCCTCCTCGGAAGCGAGAAACAGCGCGGCGTTGGCTATATCCAACGGCGTGCTAAACCGCCCAAGCGGAATCGACGCCAGGAATGGCGCTCTGTTTTCGGGCGTATCAGGCATGCCCATAAACGTCGAGGTAAGTCCGGTCTCACCGATTACCGGATTGATCGCGCAGACGCGAATCTGGTCCGATGCCAACTCCAGAGCCAAAGACTTGGTGATCGTCACTAACGCGCCCTTCGTTGCATTGTACCAAGTGAGATTTGGTCGCGGACGCACCGCTGCGGTCGAGGCCATATTGATCATGACGCCGCCGCCACGGCTGCGGAAGATGGGAACTACCTCGCATGTGGCGAGGTACACGCTTTTCACGTTGGTTGCCATCAAACGATCAAAGTCGGCCTCGGATAGGTCGGTGCTGGGCCGGTTCGAATACGCCCAGCCCGCGTTGTTGACCAAAATATCCAGCCCGCCAAACGTCGAATCAGCGTGCGCGAACATGTTCTTCACGTCGCTCGCTGTGGCGACGTCGGCGTGGCAATAGCTCGCGGTGCCGCCATCTGCCTCGATCTCACTGACGACCTTGCGGCCCGCCTGATCGTTGATGTCGGTAACGACGATCTTGGCGCCTTCTTCGGCAAAGCGGCGGGCGATTCCCTCGCCGAATCCGGAAGCCGCGCCGGTAATGAGCGCAACCTTATTGGCTAGTCGGTCGGTCATTAGCCGTGCCGCAGGATAATGGTTTTGACGGTGGTCAGGTCGTGCAATGCTTCCAATCCTTTCTCGCGGCCATGACCGCTTCGTTTCACGCCCCCGAAGGGAAGCTCAACGCCGCCGCCGGCGCCGTAGGAATTGACGAATACCTGACCGCAGCGGAGCGACTTGGCGACGCGAAGTTGGCGGCCGCCGTTTTCGGTCCACAGCCCTGCGGTTAAGCCAAACGCGGTGCCATTGGCGATGCGGATCGCGTCTTCCTCGTCTTCAAAACGGATTATCGAGAGCACCGGTCCAAACACTTCCTCGCGAGCCAGCCGGTTGCTGTCGGGCACAGGTCCAAACAATACCGGGGGAACAAAATATCCCGCGTCGGTCGCGTCGGCATCGAGCGAGGCTTCGGCGATAATCGGAACACCGTCACCCCGGGCTCGGTCAAGAAAGCCGTTTACCCGCGCCCGCTGCGCTTCGCTGATCAGGGGTCCGCAATCGAGGTCTTTGATCGCCGGGCCGGCACGGAGTTGACGAAATCGATCGGCTAAAAGATCGACAAATTCGTCGTAAGCCTGCTCTTCGATCAACAGCCGGCTGCCGGCCGAACAGGTTTGCCCGGCATTCTGGATGATCGCGTTAATAATAACCGGCACAGCTGCTTCGAAATCGGCATCGGCGAATACGATCTGCGGCGATTTGCCGCCAAGTTCCATCGTACAACCGACGTTGTGTGTTGCTGCTGCTTGTTGCACCAGCGTGCCAACCTCGGGCGAGCCGGTGAATGAGACGTGATCCACATCCGCGTGGGCTGCTAAGGCCGCGCCGGCTTCTTCGCCATAGCCTGTAACAACATTGATCGCGTCCGCAGGGATCCCGGCTTCCAGCGCGAGTTCGGTCAGGCGCAGGACACTAAGACACCCTTCTTCCGCCGGTTTGAGCACCAACGTATTACCCGCCGCCAGCGTCGCACCGATCGTGCGGGCGCCCATCTGGAGTGGATAGTTCCACGGAATGATGTGGCCTGTTACCCCCAACGGTTCTCGCAAGGTAAGAACCTGATAGTCGCTCATAAAGGGGATGGTGTCGCCGTGCAGCTTATCGGCGGCGCCACTGTAAAATTCGAAATATCGAGCGGCAACCGTCGCATCGACGTTTGATTGTTTGAGCGGTTTGCCGGTGTCGCGCGACTCCAGTTTGGCGAGTTCGTCGTGATGAGCGTCGACGAGTTCGCCCAGGCGTCGAATGAGCCGCCCACGCTCGAAGCCGGGGGTGCTGGACCAATGACTTTCAAACGCCTTTCTTGCCGATGCGACCGCGCGATTGATGTCTTCGGCGCCGCCGCGTGCGATCTTTGAAAAGGCCACGCCATCGCTCGGATCGACCATGGGGATGGTGTCGCCTGAATTGGCGGGACGCCAATCTCCATCGGTCAAAATCTGCGCTACTGACATATTAGCCGCCCCTCATTTTGATCACCCTAGCCTTAGATCTTGTCGAAATTCTACGGGCTTTCATACCGGGGGTTCCCTGATATTTACCCGGTTCGACGATGCTATAGTGCGGCCAGAGACGATGCGAAAAATTATGGCCGATAAACAGCGGTCTAACAAAAGGAGGGACAGACCATGAAAAAATACTTGGGTACGTTTGTGCTCGCCGTGGCGTTAATGTTGCCGCTCGCGGCCCAAGCGCAGATGAAAGACTCTATCGTAATTGGTATGCGGCTCGAGCCGGCGCCTGGGCTTGATCCGACCGCCGCCGCCGCCGCCGCGATCTCGCAGGTTACCACGTACAACATTTATGAAAGCCTGACGCGGATTGATGGCACCGGCAAAGTCGGGGCCATGCTGGCCAAGAGTTGGACCATCTCTGAGGATGGGCTGACCTACATACTAAAGTTGCAGCAGGGTGTGACTTTCCACGACGGCAGCACTTTTGATTCGGCCGACGTAAAGTTCAATTTTGAGCGCAACGCCGGCGAAAAGAGCAAAAACAAGAACAAGGGGACCTACCGAAATATCGTCTCTACTGAAACGCCAGACGCGCACACCGTCGTCGTCAAACTCAAGGGCCCGAACAGTCTTTTCCTGTTCAAGCTCGCGCAAGCGACCGGATCGATCGTCGCCCCTGAAACCGCCGATTCGAACGCGACCAATCCGGTTGGCACCGGACCCTACAAGTTCGTCAAGTGGACCAAGGGTGATTCGGTTGAGCTTGAAAAATACGCGGGACACCGAAACGCGGCCAGCGTGAAGATCAAAACGGCCAAGTTCCGTTTCATCAATGATGCGACCGCACAAGTTGCCGCGCTTTATGCCGGTGACTTGGACTACATGCCTAATTTGAGCGCACCAGAGATGTTCGCGCAGTTTAAGGGCGACGCGAACTTCACCACCCTTCAGGGCACGACCGAGGGTGAAACCATTCTCGCCATGAACAACAAACACCCGGCCCTGTCGGATGTGCGCGTGCGGCGCGCTCTGATGCATGCGATAGATCGTCAGGCGTTGATCGATGGTGCGATGAACGGTAGCGGCACGCCCATTGGCAGCCATTTTCCACCCCATCATCCGGCCTATGTCGACCTGACCGGCGTTTACCCGTTTGATCCAGCGAAAGCGAGAGCCTTACTCAAAGAAGCGGGTCACGAGAAACTTGAGCTCTCGCTCAAGCTGCCGCCGCCGAGTTACGCGCGTCGTGGCGGTGAGGTTGTCGCGGCAATGTTGGCCGATGTCGGGGTTACTGCAACAATAGAAAACGTCGAGTGGGCGCAATGGCTCGATCTCGTCTACAAAAAGAAGCAATACTCTTTGTCCATCATCTCGCACGTTGAGCCGATGGATATGAATATCTACACCCGCGATAATTACTACTATCAGTACAAGAATCCTGGGTTCGACCAATTGTGGAAAAACGTCGAGACCGCGATCAGCGAAGCCGATCAGTTCAAGGCGCTACAAGTGGCCCAACGTAGGCTGACCGAAGATGCGGTTAATGGGTACCTGTTCGAGCTGGCCAAACTCGGCATCGCTCGCAAGGGCCTTAGTGGAATGTGGGCCAGTTGGCCGGCGTTCATTAATGAGATCGCTGCGTTGTCCTGGAACGGCTAACGCGCTAATCCAAATACGAACTAGCATTAAGAGGGCGGTCGTAAGGCCGCCCTCTCTTTGTGTGTTTGCGTGCCGGAGTAACGACCATGCGAATCGTTATTGCCATGTTGAAGCACGAGACCAACACGTTCTCGCCGATCGTCACCGATTGGCGACGGTTTGAGGAGTGGGGCGCCTATCTGGGTGACGATGTCATTGCCGTTTATGGGAATACCCGCATGGCGGTTGCGGCCTACATCGATCTTGCGCGCGAAATCGGCGCTGACATTGTCACCCCCTTGGCAGCCGAGGCCATGCCGTCGGGGCGCGTTGTTAAAGCCGCCTACGAACATATGAGCGACTTGATTTGCGGCGCGATCGAAGATGGTGCCGATGTTGCCTTGTTGGACCTGCACGGCGCCATGGTCGCCGAGCATCTGTTTGATGGCGAGGGGGAACTGCTCGAAAGAATCCGCACTATTGCGCCAGGACTGCCGATCGCCGTGACCTGCGATCTCCACTGCAATCTGACTGAGAAAATGGTGACCAACTGTACAGCGCTGGTCGGCTATAAGACCTACCCGCACACTGATATTTATGAGACCGCGGAGCAGGTCGGGCGCATCGTCCTCGATACTGTTGCCGGTAAGTGTCGGCCAGTCATGTCTTGGGGCAACGTGCCACTAATGTCGCAAACCTTGCGGCAGGGCACCGATGATCAGCCCATGAAATCCCTCATCGATTTGTGTCGGACCTCGGAAACCCGCGACGGTGTTTTAGCGGCAACCGTGTTCGGCGGTTTTGCCCTAGCGGATATGCCGGATTCGGGTACTTCGGTCGTGATCGTAACCAATCACGAACTGGCGTTGGCCGACGAAGTCCGCGATTCGCTGCTTGGCCTCGCTTGGCGCAGCCGCGATGATTTCGTTTATCAACACGAGCCGCTTGACCAAGCGGTCGCCCGCGCCAAAAGCATCGAAGACGGTCCGGTTATCTTGCTCGACCACGCGGACAATTGCGGATCGGGCGCCAATCAGGATGTGATGACCGTGATCGCCGAAGTGATGCGGCAAGAGTTGGACGATGTGGTTGTCGGAGCGGTTTGGGATCCCCGGGCCGTACAGGAAATGCAGCGCGCTGGCGTTGGCGCGGAAATAACCATCGATCTTGGCGGAAAAACCGATATGCCGTCGATCGGGCTGGCGGGTAAACCGCTATCGATCAAGGGGCGCGTAAAAGCGCAGACAGATGGTCAATGGATCGTGCGGGGTCCGATGTACACCGGCTTCAAAGTGAACATGGGGCCATCGGCGGTACTCGATACCGGAAAAATGCAAATTGTTGTTGTGTCCCATCATCATGAACCCTGGGACCTCGGCGTCTTCACGTCGGTTGGCATTCAGCCCGAATTCGCTCATTACATCTTGCTGAAATCGAGGATCCACTACCGTGCGGGTTTTGGCGATCTGCCCAAACATACGATCACGCTCGATGGTGATGGGGTGACGACGTCCGACAATGAAGTCCTCGACTACCGACACGTACGCCGGCCGATCTTCCCACTCGATCGAATCAACGTACCCTAGTCAATCGCGCGCCAACGCCCGATGCATCAATGATCCCAACCGCTGACGCTTGGGTTGGACATTGATCGGCGGGGCCAGTGTCGAGTCGATCGCGGCCAGCGTTTCATCGCTCAGAGTGTTGCCAGCGGCGGCCGCGTTTTCGTCGACCTGCTCGGGCCGTGTTGCGCCGACGATCGCTGAGGCGACGTTTGGTAGTCGCAAGACCCACGCCAGTGCAAGCTGAGCCATTGTTAAGCCCGCATCAGCCGAGATTTTAGTGAGACCGTTGATCGCCCGAGCTGCGTTCGGTTTGAGGTAGTCCTTGGGGAAAAAGCTGCCCATTCGCTGGCTCGTTGCCCGCGAATAATCGGGTATGCCGTCCCGATATTTTCCCGTGAGCATACCTTGGGCCAGCGGGACCAAACGATTTGCGAAATACCATTTTCGGTGCAGCAAGGAATCACCTCGGCCTCGGCGCCGCGTCGCAGCATCGAGTATTGCGGTTGGCTGGAGATGAAACGAACGACGTCGGTCATTTCCCGCGCCGCGCGAATTTTATCGACCGGCCATTCACTGAAGCCCACATACCGCACCTTGCCCGCTTCGACGACATCGGAGAGGGCCCGCATAGTTTCTTCGAGCGGCGTTTTGGTATCGTAGCGATGGCACTGATAGAGATCGACATAGTCGGTTCGCAGACGATTGAGCGAAGCATCGAGCTGCTTGAAGATCTGCGTGCGCGATAAGCCACTGTCTTGCGGTCCCATCGAAGAATACGCTTTCGTGCCAAGCACATAGGAGGTGCGTGGCACTTCCTTCAACGCTTTTCCGAGAAGCGATTCTGCTTCGCCACGTCCGTAAACGTTGGCGGTGTCTATGAAATTGATTCCCAGGTCGAGCGCCTGGCGGACGCAGCCGATTGATTGGCTGTCATTAATTCCAGCGCCAAAAGTGAGCCACGATCCTAGCGAGATCTGGGAGACATCAAGCTCACTTTCCCCCAGTCGACGATATTTCATCGAAACCACCATCCGCGCCCAAAAGATATCAGTGTCAGGTTAGTTGACGATGGGCTAGCCCGCTGGATTTATCGGGCCGCAAGGTCGGGGAAACCCGCGCGCCGAACTGGGTTTGTCGCAATACA
>Ga0114999_10003915_pt1 | contig 18358 bp, 14 predicted proteins | sample ArcticOcean_MG_C_3_FD_89820 | JGI IMG/M metagenome (GOLD analysis project Ga0114999, IMG submission 89820) | Marine microbial communities from western Arctic Ocean - ArcticOcean_MG_CB8_126 | ecosystem: Environmental > Aquatic > Marine > Oceanic | place: Arctic Ocean: Canada Basin | collected...
GCGATGAGGAAAGCATAAGAAGTTACGTTCAAAACCAAGGCAAAGAATACACAAAACTACATGATGATAGACAACTCGCACTCTTCTGATACCTCGCCCCTTGGGGCGGGGTTGTTCATTGGGGTTGATGCCAGAAGAGCCAACGGAGTCGGGTCCATACTTGTAGTGTAAAAATTGAATTGGCCCGGATGGATTGGTAGGTAATTGTTTTGGAATGAATTCAATTAGACGGATTGCTTGTGTGATGTTTGGAATGCTGGTCAGTGCTTGGTTGAGTGGTGCCGATCGAAAACCCAATGTCGTTTTGATAATGGTGGATGATGCGAGTTGGGAGTGTTTCGGAAGTTACGGAGCGGTTGATTATAAGACGCCGCATCTTGATAAGCTCGCCAGTGTGGGTTTACAGTTCGACCATTGTTACTCAACCCCGATCTGTACGACTTCCCGTGTTAAGCTGATGACGGGGCAATACAACTTTAGAAATTACACGCACTTCGGGTATTTAAATCCTAAAGAAAAAACATTCGGGCATATGATGCAGGATGCGGGTTACAAAACGGCGATCGCGGGCAAGTGGCAGTTGAACGGACTCTACCATAGCGCACCCAATTCTTTGGATAAAACACGACCACTAAAAGCCGGATTCGACGAGTCGCTCCTTTGGCAGGTGACCACCGGAAAATCAAAAAATAATGGGGGAGGGGAGCGTTATTGGAATGCACCTCTCGAGCACAATGGTGAGACGATAAGCAGTGAGACGAATTACGGAAAATATGGTCCTGACCTGTTTACCGATTTTGTCTGCGACTTCATGGAACGAAATCAGGAAGACCCGTTTTTTGTCTATTACCCGATGGTATTGGTACACGATGTTTTCGTGCCCACACCGGATACGATTGGTGACACCCCATTGGAGAACGCAAACATCATGCCTAAGGAACCACACCTCCGAAAGAAGCACTTCGTAGCCATGGTCAACTACATGGATAAGCTTATAGGCAGGATAGTCGGAAAGATCGAAGATTTGGGACTTGGAAAGGATACAATAGTTCTTTTTACCGCAGATAACGGTACGGACACTAAAATTACTTCGAACTGGAATAACCTGGAGTTCAAAGGAGGCAAGGGCGGTACGACCGACCGCGGCACCCACGTTCCTTTTATCGCTTATTGGAAAGGGCACACACCCAAAGGTGCAGTAACCAATGACCTGATCGAGTTTACCGATTTTTACGCGACCCTGGCTGATGCGGCCGGTGTAGGATTGGGTGTGGATGATCCTCTTGATGGCATAAGCTTCCTTCCTCAGCTCAATGGCAAAAAAGGAGAAACGAGGGAGTGGCAACTCAATCACTATCAACCGTATTGGGGGCCGATGCCAGGCCAGTATATACGCACAAGAGACTACAAGCTCTATCGAGATCGTCGACTTATTCATGTGACACAGGATCTCTTTGAGGAAACGGATGTATCCCAATCAAAGAATCCGGCCGTGGTTACCGTCAAAGAAGAATTGCAGACCCTGTTGAATCAAATTCCACCTGTTGTTGAAGGCAAAGGCGATGTGAGAACCAAGCAACGTCCCGTGTATCCTGGAATCGAAAATCTGCTTGATGAAGCTGATTAGTTGAGAGCAGCTGGGTGCTCCTCAAATCTGCCAGGATTGTGATTTCCTCAGATCACGCTTTCAAGCCGAGGCCGATCGATTTACAGTAGCGAATACTCTCCTCGATCTCGGCTTTCTGAAAGTTTTGGGTCGCTAAGTCTTTGTTATGATCGGCTCGATCTGCGTTGGGTCCTTCAGGTGCTTTCCATGGATCGCGGTAGGATCCTTTTCTAGCCCATTTAAGATAGCGAGCCAAGGTGCTTGCTTTCATGTCGGGAAACATCTCCATGAAACCATCATCCAGGAATGGAATCTCTCTGTTGAAACCTGAGATGGTTTCAATGTGAACCGGAATGTTTGGGCAGAGTTCTTTGAACCGTTTGAAATAAGTTACCCAATCCACGTCCCCTTGTCCCATCGCTGTCCATTGAACCGTGGTACCTTTATCGGATGTCCATATCGCGGAATCACGCAGGCTGGTCGTCACCGCATACGGTCCCATGATCTCCAGATTCTCAAGCGGATCTTCCAGGGTCCAGGATGCATTGCCAGCATCCAGGTTGGCACCCATATAATCGGAGCCACCTGCCTCCTCGATTAAAGTAACTACTTCACCCGCCTGCATATCGCCCGCGTGGTTTTCCATGGCAATTTTGACGCCCGCATCCAAGGCCTGGGTACGGCAGGCGCGACACACCTTGGCGGTGTCTTTGATTCGAGCCATGATTCCGCCTTCGGTCTGGCGATCATCTCTATTCCCAAGCACGACACGAATAACCGGCGAACCCGTTGCTTCAGCCACACGAATAGAAAGTCGTAAATGTTCTTCAGCGGTTCCCCACTTGTCCTTAAAGGTAGTGGAGGTCGGGCAAATACTCCAGGTGCCGACATGAATATCGAGGCCCTTGTCAGCAGCCTTCTTTCGGACATCGCGGAGATAGGGCATTTTCAGGCTTTTAAAATGATCGAGGTCGGACATGAACAAGGAATCGATACCCAGCTTCTCCGAATACTTTAAATGATCTTCGACCATCCAGTTCATCGCACGAACAGCGAAATTGTCGTAACCCAGCTTGACCCCTACACTTTTATGGTGAGCGGCAAACCCGGTTAACGGACTGGCTGCTGCAGCTATTCCTCCGACTGCAATGGTTTTCAGAAATTGACGACGATCTGGGGTATAGGGCATATTTGACATAGGGTTAAGAAAACTGAAATCCATTCAGGCAGGAAAGGAAAAAACCTTTGTTTTGGAAATAAACGATTCTGACTATGCCGGGTGTGATTCTTTGTTCGGGGAACCGTTTCATTCAATGAGCCGATTCTAAGCTTCCAGGTGGACAAATAGGTAGGGCGAGAGCGCGTGCCATGGCATAGCTTGAGCGGTGACTGGTCCCGCTCAGCCGCCGAATACTAAGAGAACACACGGTACTGCGAGGACGCAGTAGCCCTACCAACCTCAGATTCATCTAATCATTCATTTAGTTGCTGAACTATAAAGGAGCCAGTTTCCCCGCACAATGAATCACATTCGGCTAAGCCCCTCGCTCAAAAAATAGGGTGAATTCGTGCCGGTTGTAGGTGAGGTGGGTGCAGGCAATTAATTTCAAGCCAGCTGAAGTTGCATTCGAGACCGTCGTATGGAAGAGATCGTTGGTCTCACCAAAACTCTTGGCGCCGGGAGTTTTCATTGTAAAAACCACCAGTCCATTCGCACGGAGATGTTTGGATAAGCGAATTATCTGCTCCAGTGTTGGGAGCACATCGCCATTTATATCGCAGAGCATTGCGTCGAAGTTTACGCGCCCCGTGGGTTGATATTTTACCACATCCTTCTTGGTGAAGTGCAGGCCTTCCCGGCCATCTAGTCGCGGATCAAGCGGTGCTCGATCGACTGCGGTCACTTGATATCCACGCTGTAGCAGCTCGGAAGTCATTCCTCCGGGGCAAGCGCCCAATTCCAGCCAGTGGCCTCCTTTCAATGGAAGCGCCTGGTGCAGTGTCAAGTAATGGAGTGCCTCTGCTATCTTGGCACCGGCCCTGCTAATCGTATGCGGGGCTTTCTGGCTTATAAACTTTGTGCCACCAGGATAGAATCCATTGGCATCTCGGGGACTAGTTGTTCCACAGAATAGTCCTTCTTTCCCCACTAAACAAAACAAGCTGGGTCGATTCGGGTTCTGATTTTCTGGATCACCTAATTCAGTAAGCTCAGTAGGAAAGAGCGATAAAGCCCGACCTCGCAGGTTCGTGGCCAAAGATTTGTAGTAGCTGCGGCCAGAGCTCGGATCCAGTCGCCCGATAAATAGTCCTTGTAACTCCCGCTCCTTGAATTTTTTCGCCAGTGACTGGGCCGCCTTTTCGATAAAGCTATCCATTTTTTCCGGATTGCAAGGCCAGGCGTGGTCTAGAGGCAATTTCCACCGTATGTAGCGCGCGGCGTTGGATGACGATAGGTCTGCACTGTCGGGACACTGAATGAGAAAGTATTCTTCCCCGAGCCGTTTGGTCAGTTTCGCTCCGAGGTCACCTATAATTTCATTTGCAAGGTGCTCGAAGTTTTTCGAGATGCGAATCAAGTAAGGTGCGAAAGAGTTGGGTTGGGTAGGCATGATCGTGGTAGATTCCGCTGCGACTATAGGGACGCATTCTTTTGGAATTGGGCCTAGTAAATTGTTGAAGACCCGAATTCTGCATTTAGGTGACTAGGGCTTGCTTTTTCGAACGCAAGTGCCGATGTATTGCAGGCTAAATTTTTCGGATTCAATAGAACCGATAAAGAAACCAGTGAAATATTTACTTCAGATCTTACTAACTACGCTCTTATTCCAAGGGCTCGTCCAAGCTGAACTTGAGCAAATCTCGGGGAAAGAGCCTTCGGTCAACGTTGCCTCTACCTTTACAAAGATCGAAAACAAGGTGCTTTTAGGATCCATCTCGACCCGCGTTGATCTGGAAGTGGGTGAACTTACCTTAAAGGAGGGTTCCTTACAGGGCACCTACTGCGTCAATGTTGATGCCAGTGAGGTTCCTATCCCACTTCGATTCATAGCAGAAGGTAAGAATGAAGAGGATCAAATTACTTTACCCTGTGCGAGTTCATTTTCAGAATTGATGGTTACCGGTGGTACCTTAAAAGGGCACGGTTACTGTAAAGAAAAAGAAATGTCCCGAATAATAACCTGTGAAGTGTTGCCGAATGAAAACAGTGACCAATCAGGGACGATCAAGCTGACTATTGATACTGGGTTACGGGTCATGGATTTCGTTTCTGAGTATGTTGTCAAAGGCAGCTGATTGTTTCTTTTACGCGATTAATAAACTGTTTTAGAGTTTTTGGCCTCAAAGAACCCGCGCGGTTTGTTTAACGTTTTTAGTTAAGCTAGAGCCTATTAAGTTTAATCTGTCGCAAAATTTGGGAGGGCGGTTTTGCCAAAACTGCCGTTTCCATCTCGGACCGCTCCTGCTACGCTCATCCGAGCTTCGCCGGACCGCTCGGCGATCGGTCCCTACCATCTATTTCTTGATTTGAGGTAGGGTGGTTTTGCCAAAACCGCCTAGAGAGTTGACCAAAAAATAATTAGGGCTAAATCGAGACTTCCCGTTTTTCGGTGATCGAAGTTTCGCAGCCTTCGATTATCTTTTGAGCCGTAATTGCGTCGTCGATTGTCGATAGAGGTTTCGAACCTTTCTGAACACATGCTTCTACGAAATGACGAACTTCTTCCCGGATGTGCCATTCGTATACGGAGTAAGTATGGGAGTGGACCACGCCCGGCTTATTTTCAACCCAGTCACGGTAGCTAAAGTTCGTCGCCCCATCCGTCCCGATCACTTTTACTGAAAACGTCCACGGTTCGCTCGAGTTATCATCCGCTGCGAAGTCGGCACAGAAATGTGCCAAGGCTCCCGACTTCAGTCTCATGTTTACCAGGGCCAGGTCTTCACCTTTGAAATCGTTGTAATGCACGATCGATTTCATGGCCGATACCGATTCGGGAGCATGTAATTCACCTCCAAGAAATAAAAGAATATAACTGTGGTGAGTTAGGATTTGCCGAATCACACCGGGATAACGGGAGGCAACTGTTTCTGGATGATGAATGTGATAGTGAATGTAGATGGTCACCAGCTTTCCAATTTTCCCGGAATCGAGCAGTTCCTTTGCTCGATGAAGCGATGGCTCGTGTATGAAATTGTGCCCCGGGCACAGAATGACGTTGTTCGCCTCCGCACAGGCTTTGAGTTGTTCCAGTTCGCTGATGGTTTGGGCGACGGGTTTTTCTATAAGCACATGCTTTCCCGCTTCCATTGCGAGCGTTGCGTATTGCGTGTGACTTTCCAGATTCGACAGAACAAAAACCGCATCCACCGTTTCATCGGCGAGCAAAGCTTCGGCCGATTCGTAAACGTGACAACCGAATTGGGTCGCCTTATCAGCGTTTAATTTGGGATCGATGGACCAGATCCCTGCCAGTTCTGCAGATGCGCATTTATCGATAGCTTCGGCATGCAGCAGAGAGATATCTCCTGCGCCGATGAACGCGATTTTGGTTGAAATCATTTATAGTTGGTTGCGGTTAAGCTAATTCGCTTCCCACGAGTAATGGGTTAAATCAAATTTATAGGCTCCCTTCGTTGGTACTTCCTCGGCATAGCTTTCGGGTAACCAGGATTCAAAGCTTCTGGTCAACTCCTTGTGTGTGGTGATCAGGTTCGTCCATTCATTAGGATCGCTAACCAAGTCGTAGAGCTCTTCTCCTTCTCGGCCTTCGGCGTAGCGAATGTATCGCCAATCTTTTGTTCGAACCGCAGTGTTGCCTTTGAGGTAATCGATAATGGCCGGGTGTTTCCACGGTGAATTGGGTTTTTTTAACAACGGGGTGATGTCTATTCCGTCCAAATCTTCAGGCATCGGTAAACCACACAGCCGCGTTAGGGTGGGGTAGATGCAGGTGAGGTCGACTGGAGCATTCGTTTGTGTGCCCGCTGTTGTGACACCCGGTGCAGCAACAATGAAAGGAATATGGGTGGACCTTTCCCATAAGGTGTTTTTTGCGTAATGATCTTTCTCGCCAAAGTCGTATCCGTGATCTGACCACAACACGATGATCGTGTTATCTCGATATTCACTGTTGTCGATGGCCTTGATTACTTCGCCTACCATGGTATCGGCATGCGCGATACTTGCCAGGTAGGATTGGACGGTGTGTTGCAGGTCATCGTATTGCTCAATCATTCGAAGGTCCTTTCGACGATACTCAGCCATCTTTTGACCTCCCACAGGAATGTCGTCCAAGTCTCCCGGTTTGTTGATGGGTAGTTCGATTTGATCCAGAGGCAGTTTATCAAAATACTTCTTGGGTGCATAGAAGGGGAGGTGTGGTTGGAAGATACCCACCGCCAGGAAAAAGGGCTTTTCGTGTTTTCTTGAAAGAAACTCACTGGCCCATTCCACGGTACGGCCATCGCCCATGTCCATGTCTTCCACTTCCATCGCTCCCCAGTCGAGGGAATCACTAGGGTGGCGTGGCATCTTTTCGGTGAAGAAGCGCCTGTCTTCGCCACGACTTTTAAAGTAGTCGATTACCAGGTCTTTGTCCTGAACCAGATCAAAGTATTCATCCCACTGGTCGGGAGGGTTAAAGCCATCGGTGTGGTGGTGAATCTTTCCTCCTCCGGCTGAGATGTATCCGTGGTTTTTAAAATAATGGGGAAGTGTAACGATATCTGGATACGCCGGACGCCACCAGTGGCCATTACTGTAAAGGCCGGTGGTCGAGGCGCGCTTGCCGGTTAATATGGCTGCGCGACTGGGCGCGCATTTCGGGCTGGGCGCGTGGGCATTAGTGAAAAGAAGACCGCGTTTTGCCAGGGCATCGATGTTGGGAGTGGGTACTCGGTCCGATCCGAGACAACCGACCCAGTCGTTCATATCATCAACGGAGATGAAAAGGACGTTCAGGGAACGTGACGTTCCATCCGCTTTTTGGGCAGCTGAAGCAAAGAGCTGGGAGCAGAAAGCCAGGAGGAGAAGCAGTTTGGAAATATTCTTAATCTTTATCGTGATCATGATCTTAATCGGTATTTGTAAAATCATTTGGGTAGGCCCCGATCGCCGACCGGGCCGTTTTCTTTATAGTTTCGAATGGATCACGATCTAGATGATGTTCACGATCACGATGTTTAAACGCTACCTCCCAATCTCTTCAATAGACATTGTCGCATACGCGATGTCCTTATCCTTCTCATAGAAAAGAGCGACATTGCCATCGGGAAGTTTTGTCAGAGAAGAGTAGGCGGAGGGTCCGTCGTATATTAATAATTCGTGTGGCCAGGTTTTCCCGTCGTTGGAGCTCATGCGGACGGTCATGCGTTCACGAGGTCCTCGATCGAGGCTGATGGGAGGGTTAGGGTTGGAGAACAAAATACGGTTTTCGTCGTAACGAAGGATGCTCGCCTGGCATATGGGGTCGCCAAGGTTTTTATCAAATCTGGGTTTCGTCCAGGATGCACCTCCATTGGTACTAAAGGCGATGGACCGGTAGCCGGTGTAGGGGCGCGTAGTTTCGGAGTGTCCTTGAGTACGCATGTTCATCATGAGGCGACCATCTGATAGTTCGATCACCTGACTCTCGTTTACCGTAGGTTTGATGATGTTACTGACCGACCAGGTTTCGCCTCCATCATCGCTGAAAAGTGTATGGGCTCCGTAATAACCTTCGACGGTATGATTGGCTGGTATTACCAGACGGTTTTTATGAGCGCCTTTTTCCAGTTGGATGCCAATCCCCGGACCGGTTGCATACCACCACCAGTTAGGATCTTTGACCATGGAAGTGATATCTTTGGGCTCGGACCAACTCAGGCCGTCATCGTCCGAATGGGTTTGATAAACTCTCCGGGTATCAACGCTGGTCCCGGCATGCAGGTCTCGTCCATGATCAGTAGCCAAGTTCCAACAAAGGATGTTGATTATTCGCCCTGTTCGTTGGTCAACCACGGGGCACGGATTTCCGGCAGTTTCATCTCCTGCGTCCCAAACTACGATGGGTGACGACCAGGTCATCCCGTTGTCCGTCGAACGTTTGGCGACCAAGTCGATGTTACCACTGTCACCCCGGCTGTCCTTTCGAGCCTCACAGAACGTCAATAGGGAACCGTCCTTTGTCGTAATGATAGAGGGGATCCGGTAATTTGAATAACCTTCCTCCCCGGATTTGAAGAGCGTTGTTTCTGTTATTGCCAAGAGCGGGGAACAGAAAGCAAAAAGCAGGAAAATTGAGATGGGACGTTTTATCATTGGTCTAATTATGGAGTGTTTTTAGGGAATCACAAGAAGCGCAAAAGACGCAAAAAGAAAATAGGTAATACCGGACTGATCGCTGAGCCGCTCTTAACGGATCGCGAGAAAATCTACGCAAGCCGTTACGCCGCCATGCATTTAGCCTTGGAGCCTCGCGAAGAACTCTATGCCAAAGGAAAGTATGTGGTTCGCCTAATTAATCGGTTTTTGAATCAGTTGGACCGCATCAATCGCAAGGTTTCTTGATACATATCAATGTCTGATACGGCTTATTACCTATACTGGTATATCTTTCGAAAATCTTATTTTTGGCATTCCACTTGTTGGAGTTTTCCAAATCGGCTGATTCTTTTCAGCACCTTTTCACATGCGCCTAACTTTAGTTTCACTTCTTTTCATTCAGACGGCCCTTTTCTCTGGCCCGATCTACGAGTCCGAGCCCATCAATTACTACACCGCCGAAATGGTGGATGAGGTGGCCAGATGTTTTGAAAATGGAGTCACCAATTGGGAATAAAAAGGACAGTCGGGATTTCTTAATGATTTCCTCGATAGCTTCGATATTCCACGCGAATCGCAAGTTCTGGTCTATTCCAAGACGAGTTTTCAATTAGGTAAGATTCGGCCCGAAACTCCTCGTGCGATTTACTTCAATAAAGACATTTATGTGGGTTGGGTTCCTGGTGGAGATTTTTTGGAAGTAACCGCTTCCAGTCCTACGACCGGGAATAACTTTTACTCCATTTCAGGTTCCGGTAATAACCCGGTGTTGAATAAGGAGACGCACCGCTGTCTTCGTTGTCATGGAGGTTCCTTTACGCGGGACATCCCATCGCCTCTGGTACGCTCGGTTTTCCCAGATTCCAACGGACAGCCTATCTTCAAAGCAGGGACCACCTTTGTAGATCATACCACGCCTATGAAAGATCGTCAGGGAGGGTGGTTTGTGACCGGAACGAAGTCCAAGAACCGTGGTAATCTGGTTTATCAGGAAACCGAGCGTGGAGCGGACCAGGGACGTATCTTCGACATGTCTGATATCCGTAACATCGACTATCCTGGTGAAGGAAGTGATAGGGTAGCCCTATTGATTTTAGAACATCAGTCGGAGTTGCATCGCCTGTTGGCGCACCTTTCTCTGCAAACGCAGACGGCTCTCTACAGTCAACGGAAGTTCGACGAGCTACTTGGACGCACTGAACGCCTCTCCGATTCCACGAAACGCCAAATCAAATCCGTGGGCGACAAGGTACTTCGTTACATGTTCTTCAAAGATGAGGCTGAACTCCCCTGTATCTCTCTCAAATATTCTCCTTACGCCCAATACTTCAACGGCAATGGCCCCAAGGATAGTAAAGGCCGATCGCTCTATGACCTTAGGATGGCCGGACAGATGTTTGAATACCCGTTCTGTTACATGGTCTATTCCGACGCTTTTCAATCACTGCCTGACGAAGCCCTCGAATACCTCACCGCTGAACTTGCAGCGATCTTGAATCCAGATTCCAACTACGAAGGTTACAATCACCTTACTCGGAGCGATAAGCTTGTGATTAGGCAGATCCTGGAAGAGACAACGGAGTTGTTGTAAAATGTCTCTGGAGGTCGGATAAAAGTTATTTCAATGGGAGTGCGCCTTTCCAGCCCGCTTCCAAAATTCGTTGATGTTGAAAGAGGGTGGCGGCTTGTTTGAGGTCGCTGGCAATGTTCACCATCTCGTTGGGATCTGTGTTGTGGTCATACAGTTCCTCTTCTAAAATTTTGCCGCTATTCCAGTCCTTCCATTGGACATAGCGATGGTTTTTCGTACGGACAGCGTAGCCCATCACGTCGCCGTGTCTCTTGTGTTTGATTACGGTATAGTCTTTGGGGTACTGGCTAAACGCGGCTGTTTTCCAGGGGCGATTGGGATTTTCGAGTAACGCTGTCATGCTCAGGCCTTCCAAATCGTTCGGTATTTCAAGGCCACAGAGTTCAGCCAGCGTAGGGTATATATCGACGAGTTCCACCAGGGCATTCGTTTTCGCTCCACGATTTTGTTGCCCCGGTACCGATAGAATCAACGGTACCCGTGCTGCCAGTTCGTAGTTGTTAGCTTTGGTCCAGAGTCCTTGTTCTCCGAGGTGAAAACCATGGTCGCCCCAGAGGCAAATGATGGTGTTTTCGGAGAGGTCGAGTTCGTCGAGTTTTTTTAAGAGGCGTCCGAGCAATGTATCGATGTAGCTGATGCAAGCATAGTACCCGTGTCGGAGTTGATCGACCTTTTCATCTGGAATGGATGCTAAGTCTTTAGGGATGTCTGTATAGCCTTCAATTTCGTTCCAGGTGCGTGTGGCATATTCGGGGGCTCCTTGTGGATGAGATTTAGTAACTCGTTTCGGAATAGCTTTGGCATCGTAGAGGTCCCAGTATCTTTTGGGTGCGACAAACGGAAGGTGCGGTTTTCTAAAACCGACTCCGAGGAAGAAAGGTTTTTTGTTTTTTGCGAAAGTCTTCAGGGCTTCCTCGGCTGCATCACAAACGAGTCCATCTACAAAAGTATTGTCAGGCACGTCCTCGGCTTCGGTGGCTTCACGTTTGAGTGTGACAACCGCGCGATTCTCAGCAGATGCATAACGCCACTCATGTTTTCTTCCTGATTCGTAAAGTGGATCCTCAGACCATGAGGGTGGGTCTTTCATTGGAACACCACTTCCATGGAATATTTTGCCGATGGATCGTGTGTGGTATCCGTTGTTTTTAAAATGCTGGGGAAGAGAGATGATGTCCGGGAGTGCTTCTCGGAAGTGAGTGCTCAAATCCCATACTTGGTTGGTATCGGGCCGCACCCCTGATAGCAAAGACAACCTTGAGGGTCCACATACTGCGAGCTGGCAATAAGCGCGATTAAAGAGGGTTCCTTGTGCGGCCAAGCGGTCGAAGTTGGGACTGATAGCTGTTTGATCTGCATAGCAGCCGAGATCGGGACGGAGATCATCGATGGCAATGAATAGGACATTGGGGGCTGCGTCTAAAGGTTGAAGGCTAAAGGCTAAAGAAAGAAATATAAGAAATGTGTTAATCAGTCGTTTCATCTGATAATCTTAATCTTTATCTTAATCATAGTCTTGATCGATTCTTTTTTAGGTTGGGATAAATGATAGGTTTGGGAGTAGGACTAGGATTGAGGTTGGGAAAGGGTAATTTTCTTGATCGTGATCTTAATCGTAATCCTGATCGATTTTTTTAACAAGGATCATGATCACGAAGTTCTACTCATGATCTACACTGAATCTACCATCTTTGAATTCTAACGGTATGATGGAAGGCCGGGCGCTGTGGTCGAGGCTTGCTCCCACAATCCCCACAGGATTCCAGAAGCTGGTCGACCAGTATTTCCCGGATTTATCTTTGAAGAAGTTGTTGTGTCCGCCATGGGTGATTGCGTTGTACCGTTAGGAGTAGGGGCCGTAGATCGAATCAGCTGTGGCGACCAGGCAATCGTAGGTGTACTTCTCGGAATTCTTAACCTGGTTGTAAGTGTAGGTCCCGTCAGGTAATTGCATAGCCCAGACAGCTTGGAGGAGATGATACTTACCACCTTCTTTCACTATGAATCCTCCTTCGATATAAGGTTCTTGAGGGAAAGGTGTTTCCTTGAAGGTTACAAAACCTTCGGCCCATCCGCTCATGTCGGGTTTCATTTTTGCGATGCGATCGTGGTGATCCAGTAGATAGATATCGCCGTTATCATCTTCAAAGAGAGCTCCATCGATCCGGTCGGTAATAGGTCCGTTTTCACAGGCCTCGATATTGACGAAGGGCCCTGTTGGTTTTCCAGAGATACTCCTTAAAATAAAAGAACCGGTTCTATGCTCTCCGGAATGTTTCGGCATGGAGGCTACGATGAAATAATTCTGCAGGCTATCGATGTAGTGGATCTCAGGTGCCAATACGGACCGATGCCGGTTTTCCATTGTTTGTCCGAGAAATTCTTTTGGAGTGTCGTTGTCAAAAAACGGTTTTTGCCAAGTACCGTCCTTTTCGAATTCCCACACAAAGCCGAGATGGGTCCAGGTTTTCAGGTCCGGGCTTTTCCAAAGTTCAATTCCGATATTCCAGTCCCGGGCACTGAGGCGTCCTTCGCGAACGGTTGTTCCAGTGAGGTAGTAGTTTCCATCGTGGCCCAAGGTTACATATGTGTCTCGAACAAAGGTATCAAATAGCGGTTGGACGAAATCTGGAATCCGAGTTGAAGGATCCGTGACATTTGCGTTTGGGTCAGAGAAAGCAGAAGTCTCTGCTTTCAAAGGTTGAAGGCTGAAGGATAAAGGCAGAAGGAGAAGAAAATTTAAAAAGTATTTCATTTATTATTTGTAGGAGCTGCTTCAGCTGCGAATCGTTTCAAAATATGCCAAGCTGGGGCTTGGCGTTCCCGGTTCGCGACCAAGGTTGCTACTACATTTTACTCAAAAAAGTATTCGGGATAAGTTAGATTGAGAAGCGTTTTATCAGGAGTCCCATCCTCTTTAAAGCAGGCATCGACCTCTTCTTTTAAACGCAAGACGTTTTCATGATTTAATAAGGGGTCGTTTGTTTTCTCGCGCCAGGTTTGTAAGGTTTTTTGCAAACGCGCCAAGGTTTTTGAATGCGTGGCGTTAGCCGCTAAGTTGGTAAACTCGTAAGGGTCCTCCTTCAGGTCGTAGAGCTCGTATCGCGCCGGTCTCTCCATTCTGAGGTAAGCACTTTTTACCGGATCTCCTGCGAAAAGAATAGTATCGTTTAAATTATCAAAAAACCGGTTGTTGGTGAATTCGTATCCCGGGTTAGTCACTCCCGGCATCAGGTTGACGATAAGTTTAAACTGATCATCCTGGACCGTTCTTTGCGGATAGTAATTGTGGGCTGAATGAATGTGGAATTCGGTAAACAAGTAACGGCGCCACTCCTTGGATTCACCTTTAAGTAATGGCAGCAATGATCGTCCTGGAAGATTCGGGATGATTTTCGCGCCTGCTGCTTCCAGCAAGGTAGGTGTCAAGTCTATGAGTGATACTAACTCAGTCGAGAGGAGATCGCTCTTCCAATGCTTTGGCCAGGTCATGATAAAGGGAACGCGCGTACCTCCTTCGTAGGAGGTGCGTTTTCCGCGAAGCATATCTGCACCGTGGTCACCAATATATGCAATGATGGTGTTGTCTGCTTTCCCTGTTTCTTCAAGAGCCTTTAATAGATGTCCGATTAAGGTATCCAGGCGACTCATACAATTGTAATAGTCGGCGGTTTGCTGTCGAAGCTCAGCGTTGTCTATTCCGAAATAGGCCAATGGCTTAACGTCATCTCCTGTGAGTGGTTTTTCAGGCAGTCCGTCGACCTGTGTGATAAATGTTCGGTGCGCATCGGGGTAATTGACGCTCAGAAAAAACGGTTCTTCACCGGCCATCATAAAACGTTTGGCTTCGGTTGCGTAATTATCCTGGTTCTTTCGACTGAAATTTGAGGAAGGAATGGCCTTGAAAACAAAAGGAAACGCGGACTCCGGGTTGACGTGTAGTTTGCCTATAATGCCTGTTCGGTATCCCACTGTCTTCAGGCTTCTAACCAGGTTCGGCGTATCTCGATCATACATTCGAAACTTCCAAGTAGCTAAGCCGATCTGTCCGTTCTGGTGTGGGTAGAGTCCAGTAAGAAAGGATGCGCGCGATTGGCTGCATCCTGCCTGGGCAACATAGGCGTTCTTAAACAATACGCCTTCGCTTGCTAGTTGATCGAGAATGGGTGTCTGCACATAAGGCTCACCATAGCAGCCAAGCTCTTGCCCATTGTCCTCTGATACTATGAGAAGGATGTTCGGGGAACGTGACGTTCCATCCGTTTTTTGAGCAGCCGTAGCAGAGAACGAAAAGCATAGAGTGAAGAGTGAAGCTATAACCCGATAGTACTTGAAATTCCTTGCTAGTTGTAGCAGCGGTTGTGAGACCGTGGGTCCTTCGATTTCAATGGTCTGATGACCATTGCTACTTAAATACACGTAATGGTGAGTCGGGGTAGGGCCCGATCGCCGACTGTGTCGGGTCGAAGCTAACAGCCTAGCCTGAGCGGGCCGATTGTGGTTAATGAGGCGGACGGCCCGGCGGTCCGTCCCAACCTTCAGTGATCTCCTAAGACTTTTTGTAAATTTCATTTTTCGGTTCTGCTTAAAACGGCAACAGCTGGGCAATATCGTCATAAATAATAGTAAATCGCATGGTGAGTAACTGGTGAAGTGGTGAAGAAATGTCAAAGTTGTCCTTTTCAATTTCCCCAAAATCGTTTCATCATCTTGTTCCAGAATTCGCAGAAACTCGCTATCTCTACATTGTTAATTTTGTTTTCTAGTTATAGTAGGTCAGGCATCTTGCCTGAGTACACAGGCTGGGAAGCCATAGCCCTATACACTTTTGCGGTAGATGTGTTATTTCACACCATGATTATGTGATCCATGATTCTGTCTCTTTTAGTTTTTACAGAACAATGGGTACAGAATCATTTTTTGGATTAGATCAATGTAGGAAGGGAGCTTGCTCCCGATTAGGTTGTTTTTGGAGTCGCAGAGTCGGGAGCAAGCTCCTCTCCTACAGACTAGCATTGGATTTTATCGAATCACGCAAGATGTGGATAAAACACAGGCTGGGAAGCCTGTGCTACCTTAGGGGATTCGCGATTATCTAGAGCTTTAACTAAGTAGCGCTAGTGTGTCGATTGTGAGAAGTCTGCGCGACGGGATCCCCTAGAATTCTCCTGGATGCAAAGCCGCATAGGCAGCACCCACCGCTCCGGCCCACATGTCCAATTTTCCGAAAACTACTGGGACTTGATGACCGCCCGGTCGCCATTCCACTTCATCGAGGACAGCATTTAGCGGATCCATAAGGGTTTTCCCCACAATCGAAATACCTCCCGTTATAACCACAATCTCTGGATCGATGATGTTTATATACGAGGCAATGGCGCACCCGAGTGCACGAATGGAACGAAGCCAAATTTCAGTGGCAACAGGATCGTTGGCCTCGTGTGCATCCACAAGGTCACGGGTTGAAGAGAACCTGCCTTTGGATCGTTCCTGAACGGTGTAGTTACCAATCATAATCTCAATGGCTCCCGGTGTACCGCAATTACTGGTGGGTCCATCGATATCAAGACTCATGTGTCCCAGGTGACCGGCTCGGCCGATGACTCCCTTTAAAAGTCTACCACCCGAGGTGATCGCTCCGCCAACTCCCGTTCCAAGGGTCAGGAGAACCACGTTTTGTTTGCCTTGTACGGCCCCTATCCAGGCTTCTCCTAGCAAGGCAGCATGAGCATCGTTGAGCACCGGAACCAGCGATTCTCTATTCAGAGCTTCCGTCCAGTTGAATCCTTGAATGTCTTCCATTTTCCCGGGCAGATACGCAATACTACGATCGTCGGCCGCTGCGAGACCTGGAGCAGATATGCCTATTGAAGATGCTGTGGAGCCGATTTCTTTTTCAAAGTCTTGAATAATCTGACGGGCATTTTGTGTCCATTCGGCAACGGAATCTGCGCCATCATTCGTAGGAAGCGATTTCCTTTTGAGAATGGTTCCTTCGGCATCTACTACAACCGCTTTGATGGCAGTTCCTCCTACATCGATTCCAATGCTCCAGTTCATCTAGATAATTGTCTCATATTATATTGAGAAGCTTGGTAGTTAAGCTTCAGAACGTGTTTCTGCGGCGCAGAGGAATGTGTGTTAGTAATCATCGAAATTATCGTTTGGCTGATTCCATAGGAGTTGCGTTTTGGTCAGGCAACCATTTCGCCAGCTCATTCATAATCTTCCTGCTTCCAGTACGTTGGGCAAGATTGTTCCACTCGTGTGGGTCGTTCTCGGTATCGTAGAGCTCTTCGCCGCCATCGGCGTACCGGATGTATCGATACCGGTCATCCCGGATGGCATGGTTGTCCTGGCCATAGGTGATGATGGCCGGATCTTTTTTGGCTTTGGGATTCTTTAGGAGGGGGACGAGGCTCTCTCCTTCAAGGTGATCCGGGGCAGGCAGTCCACAGAGTTCAACGAGGGTGGGGTAGAGGTCTACCAGTGTTACAGGGCGATAACTGACTTGGCCTTTATTGAAGCCCGGAGCCACAATGATGTAGGGAATGTGTGTGGCCTTTTCATAGAGCACAAATTTCTCCCAATGTTCTTTCTCTCCGACATGGAAACCATGATCAGACCAGAGCACGATAACGGTAGTATCTGCCTTGCCGCTGGAATCGAGTGCATCCAATAGGCGACCGACGTTGTGGTCAGCAAAGCTTGAAGCGGCTTGGTATCCCCGAACGGCTTTATCGAAGATTTTGGCATCGCGTGCTTTCTCAGCACGAAAGGTGCTAATGAAACTTCGGCTCGTGAGCATTTGTTTGGCCGCCGCAGGCAAATCAGCCAGGTCGTCCTTCTTTAGGTCAGGCATGACAAGGTCCTTCATGGAATATCGATCATACCAGTCTTGAGGAGCATAGAAAGGCATGTGCGGTCTAAAAATACCCGTGGCGATGAAGAAGGGGGCTTCAGTGTTTTCGATCTTATCGATAGCCCAGTCGACGGTACGATTGTCGATGTGAAAGGTTTCGTCCGGCGGGTAAACACCCCAATCAAAATTGAGACTGATTTTACCTTTTCTTCCGTCAGGTCGTGTCCATTGCTGGATGCCATTTAGATTCCCATCCATCGGCATCGGACGGTCAGGTTGTTTGGTTGGAAATTCAAGGTATTCATCAAACGCTTCGTAACGAAAAAAGGCCGTTCCGTGATGGTGGAAGATCTTACCTGACGCGTATGTCTGATAGCCTTGGTTTTTAAAATGTTGGGGCAGGATGGTAACTTCCGGCATAGCTTTATTCCAGTTGCTGCTGTTATTGTAAACACCGCTGGTAGAAGGGCGAACGCCGCTGAGCACCGAGGCTCGCGATGGATTGCATGCGGGTGAGTTGCAGTAGCCGCGCGCGAAGAAAGTCCCACGCTCGGCCAGGCGTTCCAGGTTGGGGGTTTTGATTGGATTGGCTTTATCAAACAACGTCGTCCAATCATTCATGTCATCAATGGCGATGAAGAGGACGTTCGGGGAACGTGACGTTCCATCCAAATTATCAGCCGCCAAAGAAGGCTGAAGGCAGAAGGTCAAAGGTAGAAAGACCCCAAATAGGAAACTCTTAGTCTTGATCTTTATCATGATCGTAATCGTTTTCTCATATAATTAGGGATGATCAAGATCAAGATTACGATCAGGATTGCTTCGGGCCGTATTTATTAATGATGAAAGGAAACCAACGCCGACACAAATACCGATTCCGACAAGGCCATAAAGTAAACCATTCAGGTCTGTGAAATACTTTGCGTAGATCAATGCGAGTAAGCTGGCTGATACACCGAACCAGGCGTGGATATGATTGGCTCTTTTTATAAA
>Ga0114999_10003917_pt1 | contig 18350 bp, 16 predicted proteins | sample ArcticOcean_MG_C_3_FD_89820 | JGI IMG/M metagenome (GOLD analysis project Ga0114999, IMG submission 89820) | Marine microbial communities from western Arctic Ocean - ArcticOcean_MG_CB8_126 | ecosystem: Environmental > Aquatic > Marine > Oceanic | place: Arctic Ocean: Canada Basin | collected...
AATCTATCAGGTTGAGGTACGGTTAATTGGCGGTGAGGTTCGGCAGATTGCAACGGCGAATATTGTGCGGATATATCGCCCCAATCAATTGGGTGTGGTGGGTAAGGCCGGTGTCTATATGAGCCGTGTGGGTGAATTTTTGTTTGATGAGCCGCGTGAGTCCAATACTGAGGGCGGTGTGTTTCCTGCGATTTTTGGGACGGTTTTGATGGTGTTTTTGATGAGCTTGGCTGCTGTGCCGTTTGGCGTTTTGGCTGCACTTTATTTGCGTGAATATGCCAAACAAGGGCCAATTGTGCGTATCATTCGCATTGCGGTGAATAATTTGGCGGGTGTGCCGTCTATTGTGTTTGGGATGTTTGGATTGGGTTTTTTTGTGTATGGTGTGGGCAGCAGCATTGATCAGTTGTTTTTTGCAGACGCATTGCCAGCGCCTACATTTGGCACTGGTGGTATTTTATGGGCCTCTTTGACGTTGGCCCTGTTAACTGTGCCGGTGATGATTGTGTCTACTGAGGAGGCGTTGGCGGCGGTGCCGAGCGAGGTTCGCGCAGGGTCTTTGGCACTGGGTGCAACGAAATTCCAGACGATTTTAAGGGTGGTTTTACCAGGTGCTTTGCCAGGCATTTTGACGGGTGTTATTTTGGTGATTGCGCGCGGAGCTGGTGAGGTGGCGCCATTGATGATTACGGGTGTGGTTAAATTGGCACCTGCTTTGCCATTGGATGGTTCGTGGCCGTTTTTTCACTTGGAGCGCAAGTTTATGCATTTGGGTTTTCACATTTATGACGTGGGTTTTCAATCGCCCAATGTTGAAGCGGCTCGGCCTATGGTTTATACCACAACGTTGTTGTTGATGGGGCTGGTGTTGGCTTTAAATTTGGTGGCTATTATGGTTCGCACGAAGTTGCGGAAACGCGTTGCTGGGTCGGCATTTTAAAGTTGGTGGTTTACAATTGGTTTTGCGATATTGACTATAGAGGGCCTTATGGTTGAAATGGAACATGTAAAGAACAAAGAGATCTCAATCGTTCCAAAGATTGATAACCCCGTCGTTGAAGTGAACAACCTCAATTTGTTTTATGGCAACACACAGGCTTTGTTTGATATTGGCCTGCAAGTGCCAGAGCATCAGGTGACGGCATTTATTGGGCCGTCGGGGTGTGGTAAGTCAACGTTGTTGCGGTGCATGAATCGGTTGAACGATTTGATTGATATTGTGCGCATTGATGGCACGATTCAAATTGAGGGTGAGGATATTTATGCGCCTGGATATGATGTGATTTCACTGCGACGTCGGGTGGGAATGGTTTTTCAAAAGTCCAATCCGTTTCCCAAGTCAATTTACGAGAATGTTGTTTATGGTTTGCGCATTGCAGGGGAAAACAACCGGTCTGAGTTGGATGGTGTGGTAGAACGCAGTTTGCGTGCAGCGGCATTGTGGGACGAGGTGAAAGATCGGCTCGACAGCAGTGCCTTGGGGCTTTCGGGTGGGCAGCAACAGCGTTTGTGTATTGCTCGGGCCATTGCGGTTGAGCCGTCGGTCATTTTGATGGATGAACCGTGTTCGGCACTAGACCCAATTGCAACGGGGCGCATTGAAGAAACCATTGCAGAATTGAAGGCGAAATATACGATTGTGATTGTCACACATAATATGCAACAAGCATCGCGTATTTCAGACTACACGGCCTTTTTCTATTTGGGGAAGTTGATCGAAATGGCCCCCACCGCAAAAATGTTTACCAACCCACAACTCAAACAAACCGAAGATTATGTAACGGGACGGTTTGGGTAAAGGGGTCAGCTATCAGCGGCCTGTTAAAACGAGAAATCAACATCAAAAAAACATTGAAAACCAATAGATTGTTTTAAAAATGGAATAGGTGGAAATAGCTAAGATTCTTTAACTATTTGTAGTAATGGGAGCTTATAATATGGAACGTACGCTTGATCAGTTGTTGGATCACCTCAAGGGCGAGTTGCTCAAAATGGGTGGTGCTGTAGAAGAGTCGATAGAACAGGCTGTGCGCTCGCTTGTGGACCGAGATGATGTTTTGGCCGAAACGGTGATCGCGGGAGGCAAAGATATTGATGAATGGGAAGTGGCGGTTGAGGAGGAGTGTTTGACATTGTTGGCGATTCAGCACCCCGTGGCCAGTGATTTGCGGTTGATTGCAGGGGTGATGAAGATCAATTACGATTTGGAGCGCATTAACGATCAGGCCGTGAATATTGCACAACGCGCCCAAGTGTTGAATACGATGCCTCTTTTGAAACCCCTGATTGATATTCCACGAATGGCTGAGTTGACGCGTAAGATGGTAAAAGACGCGTTGGATGCGTTTGTGAACAAAGATGTTGAATTGGCCAATGAGGTGCGCCGCATTGATGATATTGTGGATGCTTTACGCGATCAAATTTTTAGAGAATTGCTGACGTATTTACACGCAGGTGACCCAGAAACCATTGAGCAGGCGATTCATTTGATTTTGATCTCGCGGCATTTGGAGCGCATTGGCGATCATTCATCGAATATTGCTGAGGATGTGGTCTATTTGGTTCAAGGCCGCATCGTGCGTCACAAGAAGGAAGAACTGTAAGAGACAATGGACAATGAAGAATAAAGTTGAAAACCGTAAACCTTGCTTTGGTTTGCGGTTTTTTTCATGAGTTTGCGTGAGGTGGGTATTTTGGGTTCAGTGTTCACGTGTATCAATGGGATTTTTTTTCGTAAACAACTGTAATAAAGCAATATGAAGTAATGTGGTAATAAAAAGTCAAGTCGCGCAAACTGTCTGGCACACGCTTCGCTTCTGTTCTCTGATGAAGAACAGAAGCTTTTTTTGGGGTACATATAAAATAAAGTTTATGTCAACAAATTATTCTCTTAGGGGTGGGGTTATGACTAAAAAAGGATCGATAGGTTGGGTTTGGTGCTGGTTGGTTTTAAGTGCCGTGGGGGTGGGTGCAGAAGAGGATAAGTGCTCTGTGGTGGTGGTGTCTTTTGATGCGATTGGGGTGAGTGAAATGGAGTGTGAGGTGATTACCGAACGCTTTCGAGCCGAGTTGTCACGCACGGATCGTTTTCTGGTGACGAGTAAGCAGCAAACAGTGACAGAATTGGCAAAGACCAAAGACGTGACAATTCTGGGCAAGCAATTGGGGGTAGATCGGGTGTTGGTGGGGAGTGTGTCGAAGATGGGTACCACCTTTTCGGTGGTGGCCAACTTGATCGATCCCTTATCTGGCAAGACGGTAAAGACGGTGGTAGAAGATCATTCGGGGGGTATTGATGTGTTGTTACGGGAGGTAATCCGACGTGCGTCTGAGCGGTTGGCCGATTATGAGGGCACGGGTTACTTGGCTTTTGTGGGGCCGCGTGGGGGCGATACGATTGATCATTTAACGGTGTGGATAAATGATCGACAATTGATACGTGGCGTGAATTTTATTGGCCCGAGAAGTATCCTGAGAAGCGCTACATTCGCGGCAAATCTACGTCGTTGGTTGAAATGGGTTTGGAAGAGGCATTGAAGTAAGTGGCACACGGCAGTGGAATGGATTACAGATCAAAACAGATTCTTGTCCCAGACATTTTAAAAGGAGGTTTTTGATGACACACATTCGAGATGAGCCTTTACGCGCAACCTGAGTGATTGATGCATCCTACGTATTAGACCCTTACACAATTGGAGAACAAAATAAAAAAGATAACTGCTGTTGCTGTTGTTGTGGCATTGTTGGGTTGGGTGTCGGGTGCAAGTGCAGACGCGACGTTTAAGTTGGGTGGTGGGGTGAATAACAATTCGGCACGTGTGGCCGGTGGAATGGCGGTGGGTGTTCACGGGGCTTTGGATTTTTCGCTGGGTGAGAGCCCGTGGACGGTGGGGGTTTTTGGTGAAGGCAGTTTTGATGAGGCGGCTGGCAAACCCCTTTTGGCTGGGGTGAATGTGTTTTATAAGGCGAGTGTTGGAGGTAGTCACTCAGATGGATTAGACCCGAGCATTTATGTTGGGCCAAGTATTGGGATCGCGTCGATTAATGTGGGTGAACGCAAGTCGGCATTGCATTTGGGGGGCACGTTGGGTGCGGAGTTTCCGTTGAGCAAGAGCTTTGGGTTGTTTGCCAATGGAAAGTATGCTTGGACCACGGACAAAGAGGGTGTTGAACTGATGAAGGGCTTTTCGGCACACGTTGGTGTGATGTTTAACCTGGGAAATTAAATCCACAACGTTTCGGCGTGGGCACTTTGAAGGGTGCTCACGCCGAAGTGTTGGGTTTTGGGAGGTGTGTAATGAATTTGTGGACGTTGTCTCTTGTTGTTTTGGGAATGGGTTGTGGAAAGAGCACATTGCTTTTGAAAAAGTTGATTTGATTGTTTTGGGTGAGAATCGGCGGGTGGTTGAGCGCCAAAAGATGTTGCTAAACGACGAGCCGGGAATGTATAAGGTGCGAAGTAAGGGGTCGGTCGTTATGGGGCAATTATTGATTGGCGGGGCACTGAGTGTCGCCGGAGGGTTTGTGGGGGCGTTGGCTGGTCTTGGAGCAGATCAAGGATCTGGCAATGGCGATGCGTTCTTTATTCCAGCCGGTCCTATAATTGGGGCCGCCTCAGGTGTGGTTTTGGGCAGTGCTTTTGGGGTCTCACTTGTTAGTAAAGGAAGTCTGGAGAAACCTGCTTGGGGACGGGCTTTGGGAGGCAGTCTTATTGGGTTCGGTTTGGCTCTGAAGGCAACCTCTGCATCTGACTCGTTGTGGCCCACACTTTTTATTGCGCCGCCCGTTTTTGCTACGGTATTGAGCTGGGTGGGAAATTCGCCCAAATATAATAATGTGAAGATCCATGTCGGCCTGTTGCTTACTGGTGGACAAGGTGTTTCTGCAGCGTATTCTTTTTAAGAATGACTTTGGGCACAGAATAACTTAGTTTTGTTTTTTAGGGTTTAAAACGAGCTTTTGGGGTTGTTTTTAGGGGGTGGATTTTGAAACTAAAAGGGAGCGGTAATTTAATGTCTATTAGGCTCAGGTGGATATTTAGAGTTTTTGTTTTGAGTTGTGCATTTGGTTGGCCCAGTGAGTCGGGTGCTGAAGATTTAAATTTTCGTCGCGTAATCGAGGCCGAGTTAATTGCGGCAATGAATCAGGTGAATGGGTTTGACCCGACAGCGACAACAAATGGTGCGCGGTTTCAGGCCGAGGTGATCTTTGTGTTGGCGAATACGGTGGCCGATTCTGGGCGGTTGGATCAGGCGATGGTTATTACGCCGGATGATTGGTATCGGGCATTTTTGGCGAAGACGAACTTGGTGCCGGAGACTGCGCCACCATATGTAAAACTGGCGCACGAGAATCAGCAATATATGTGGCTGGACGCTCGGTTGGATCGGGTGATTGATACAGTGAAAGAAGGCGAACGACCGGTGCGTGTCGTGAATGTGATATTTTGGTGGCCCAAGGAGCCTAAGGCGCACAGTGAGTATTCGTACCAAGACACACTTTCTACACCACACTTAAATGTGACCAACCATCGGGTGATTCGGTATCGGTTGTTGGATTTTGGGGATCGCTTCTTTTTTGATGATATTGATGGATTAACGGGGCGTCCGACAACGGGTTTGTTGGTTTTTTTGTTTGGTCTCATTGGTGACGGACGCGTGGTGGTCACGGGCATTGCCATTTCTAAAGATGGGTTGCAGGTCGTGCGGGGCACGGCCAAAAAGGCATTTATTGGCGTCACGACCACGGCGACCATTTCGCCAGATGGGCGGTCAGAGAAAGATGTGCCAGAAGGGCGGCTCGATTTGGTGGCTTTGGAGACGTTGTTGCAGACGCCTTTTGAGATGGCCTATAAACCGTTGAAATGGTCTGTTGAAATGGATCGATTAATAAAAGACCTGAATCGCAATAATTAACGGCTTTGTCACGGGTGTGGCACGCGACTGTAACACGGAATTTTTATCATAAATATGCACGACGTATTCTCCCTTAAGGGGCCGGTTCGCGACCCGGTCCCCACTTTTTTACCCCAAGCTGTCTTGGCTTGGGGTTTTTTGTTTGACCCACGGATAGACGTGCTGTATTATATAGCGGTTTGGAACAATCTATGTCTTTGAAAACTAATTGGTTTAGAGGGTTTTGTGGCAACACCATTGGAATCGATGGCAAGGTTTTGTGAGCGTTGTGGTGTGGCATTGGTAAACCGCACGGTAGAAGAGCGCTTGCGCCCATGTTGCCCAGCCTGTAATTTTGTTGCCTACCTCGACCCCAAAGTGGCTGCTGGCGTGATTGTGACGTTAAATGACGAGGTGGTTTTGCTCAAGCGCAATATCGAGCCGGGTTTGGGCAAGTGGGTGTTTCCCGGTGGATATGTTGATGCAGGAGAACCCCCCGAAAAAGCTGCGGTGCGAGAAACGTGGGAAGAGGTGGGTTTAGAAGTTGGATTAGAAGATTTGTTGGGCGTGTTTTCTGTTGCGGGGGAGCGGGTGATATTGGTGGTGTTTATGGGGCACGCAACGGGGGGTGTTTTACAAGGCAATTTTGAATCACAAGCTGTAGAGACATTTGCGCATTCTGATATTCCGTGGGATGAATTGGCTTTTGTCACAACCACAGACGCATTGAAAACTTATATGACGCGTCGTGCGTCTTTACAATGAACTAAGATAATAGAGAGAGGAAAGGAGAAAGAAGGGTTTCTCTTTTCTTGTTTTTTCGCATTTAGGAGAAAGGTTTGATATGTTGGAGTCAATAGAAGAGGTAGAGAAGCAGTTTGCTGCGCAGGGATATATCACAGATAGAACATTGGCCACAACCATCTATTTGTCACTTGCACTTGGCAAACCCATTTTTTTGGAAGGCGAACCTGGGGTTGGTAAGACAGAGGTCGCAAAGGTCATGGCCACTATTTTGGAAACCGAACTGATTCGATTGCAATGTTACGAAGGCATTGATGCCGGTACGGCGTTGTATGAATGGAATTACCCACGGCAAATGTTGGAGTTGCGTCTTGAAGAAGCACGTGGAACAGACAAAGAAGAAATTGGTCGCAATATTTTTCGCGAAGAATTTTTGTTGAAACGACCTTTGCTGGCTGCAATTCAAGCCGAAGAAAAGTATCGCCCCGTGTTGTTGATTGATGAAGTGGACCGGTCTGACGAAGAGTTTGAAGCATTTTTGTTAGAGGTATTGTCCGATTTTCAAATCACCATTCCAGAAATAGGCACCGTGCGCGCCAAGCAGGTGCCGTTTGTGGTGCTCACGTCTAATCGAACACGCGAATTGCACGATGCGTTGAAACGCCGTTGTTTGTATTTGTGGATCGATTATCCGACCTATGACAAAGAGATGGATATTGTGCGGTCGCGTGTTTCAGGCATTGGTGATGAATTGACACGGCAGATATGTGGGTTTATGCAGTTGTTGCGCAACCGTGATTTTTACAAAAAACCGGGTGTTGCCGAGACCATCGATTGGGCATTGGCTTTGATGGCGATGAAGATGGATGAATTGGATCCCCAAATAGTTGATGCCACGTTGGGTTGTGTGTTGAAGTACAAAGAAGACATTGAAAAGATTCAGGAAGATGGGGTGCCACAACTCATTGAAAAAGCCAAATTATTGCGTGAACGCACAAATGCACGATAAGGAATAGGGTATGCCAAAAACAATGCTTGGACGCGTGGTGCGTTTTTCGCGCCTATTACACCGCGAAGGCGTGGAAGTTAATCCCGGAAATTTGATCGATTTGTGCAAAAGCTTTGAGCATATCGATTTGCAACAGCGTGTCGATTTTTATGCGGCGTCACGGGCAACATTGGTGTCGCGGTTTGATGACTTGGAAACGTTTGATCGCGTTTTTAATTCATTTTGGTCGACGCCTCTTATTTCTGAAGATATGACCCTTACCGATACCGATGTGGGGGGCAACTCTGACCTCGATGTGCAGGCCGACGTGAGTGAGGTTGTTGATTCGGCTGATATGCAAGAAGATGTAGACGGTGATGGCGAGTCTGAAGAGGTTGGCTACAGTGCCGATGAGGCCCTGATGGCAAAAGATTTGGCGGCTATGTCAGACCGCGAAATTGAGCAGGCCCGTAAGGTGATTCATGAGATTGTGAACATCATCGCCAATCGTCGCAGCAGACGTCGGGTGCCCGAGAATCGTGGGCGCGAATTGGATTTTCGACGCACGTGGCGACGCAATGCGTTGTTAGGTGAAGATGGTGTGGAATTGTCGATGAAGCGCCGTCGCATTAAAAAGACCAAGCTGATGCTGTTGTGCGATGTTAGCGGGTCGATGGATTGTTATAGCAAGTTTTTGATTCGTTTTATTTACGCGCTTAAGCGTGAGATTCGCGATGTGGAAGTGGGCGTGTTTTCGACGCGTATGACTGCAATCTCTCGGCTGTTGAAGACCAAGGGCATTGAAGAGTCTTTGCATGAAGTGGCCGAGAAGGTGCACGATTGGGCAGGAGGCACAGACATTGGCGGTTGCTTGCGCGAGTTTAACGATAAGTTTGCTCGCGATATGTTGCATTCTCGCTCGGTGATGATTATTGTGAGTGATGGCTGGGATCGCGGTGATCCTGTCATTATGGGTAGAGAGATGGCTCGGTTGAGAAAACGGGTTCACAAATTGTTGTGGCTCAATCCATTGTTGGGCACACCGGGTTATCAACCGCTGTGTTTGGGTATGAAGACCGCATTGCCTTATTTGGATTATTTTTTACCTGCACATAATGTTGCCAGTTTGATCGAATTGGCCAAAACGTTGCGTTCGGTGTGGAAGTAAATAAGGTATATTATTCTAATAGGTGTTTACAATGGCAGGAAAAGACGTTTTTACCGAAGCACTTGGCTTACTAGAAAATGGAGAAAAGGCTGCGCTATCGACCATTGTGTCGAGCAACGGGTCTTTACCCATGAGTAAAAAGGCCAAGATGTTGGTGCGCCCCGATGGCAAAATTGTGGGTACGGTAGGGGGTGGGTGTTTGGAGGCTGATGTATGGGCGGAGGCTCGACGTGTCGTAGAGAGTGAGATCCCCTCTCTGCAAAAGTTTATTTTAACAGAAAAACACGCTGGAGAAGAGGGTCTCAACTGTGGTGGCAACGTCGAGATTTTCACCGAGCCCTTATTGCCAGGGCGTGATGAAGCCTTGCTCAAAGAGGTGGCGCGGATCATGGCAGAGCGTGGTTATGCTGTATTGGCAACATTGGTGGCCGGTGGTGACGCGCATTGCAAATTGTTGATCGATGCCAATGGCACGAAGTGGGGCGGGTTGGGGCACCCTGAGATAGATCAGGCTGTGATTGAAGAATTTGAAGCTTTAGATACGATACCAGAGGGGTTGCTGAAGGTTGTTGATTTGAAGATTGATGGGCAGGTGCAAAAGATTTTTCTCGAATCCATTTGCCCCGAACCGACTTTGTATTTGTTTGGCGGCGGGCACGTGTCTTATGCCATTGCTCAAATCGCGCACACCGTTGGTTTTCGCATTGTGGTGATTGACGATCGTCCGATGTTTGCCAATCGCGAGCGATTTCCAATGGCCAGTGAAACACTGACATTAGATATGGATACGGCCTTAGATCATTTGGTCATTGATGAGTTGTCTTATATTGTTGCCGTAACCCGCGGGCACCAACACGACAAACCGATTATTCGCCAAGCGGTGAAAACCAATGCGGGTTACGTGGGCATGATTGGCAGTCGGCGAAAGACGGCACTGATGTGGAAAGATTTGGAAGCTGAAGGCATTTCGCGTATGTTGTTGGATGGTATTCATTCGCCCATTGGTTTAGATATTGGTGCCGATACACCCGAAGAAATTGCCGTGAGCGTGGTGGGGGAATTGATTCAAGTACGCCGTCAAAAAGGCAAACCTGCACATGAGGTTGTTTCCTCGTCCTCTCAAAGGGCGGTTGTTTAAGCAAGTAACAGGTAATCTTATGCGTATTCTGGATTATTTGCTTGACGTTTTGCCTGAAAAATGCTCTATTTAACTAGGCTGTTCGATCTTCATTGAACTCGTGTGACAATTGTGACAAGCTCACGGTAAATAGGTAAATTTTCCGTAAAAAAACAGGTCGTTGCATAACTTTGGTGAAGTTATGCAACGACCTGAGGTTTAAAAGAACATTGGCGTGTTCTTGACAAAGAATATATTCTTGGGCCCTCATTTGGATTTGGTCTCAACGTGCCTATGGGCGGCAACGAAAGGTCGTTTCGTGTCGATTATGCCTATGGCAAGACCCAATTTTTCCAAGATAATCACTGGTTAACAGTGGGTATGGGTTTCTAACAAACTCCCCAGCGCAGGGAAATCAACTGGGACGTCAGAAGGGAAACCTTCTGACGTCCCGTTTTTTTTAAAAAAGAGGTTGCTTTATTGACCAATTTTGTTTTGTTGGTCGGGGCTTCTTATTTTTGAGTACTGTGTTGTCGGGGAGAATGGACATGGCGCATCATCTTAGTTTGGCGTGTTATAACGATGCTTTAAAAGATCCACACATTCAGAATTGGCAATATTCCGATCTGGAGTATTTGTTGAATCGGTTGGGGGTGCTTGACGGTACTGTTTCTCCTGAACCTGTGCCAGGGCATTTTGAATTTTCTGACCGGCCCACACAATTGCTGATTGTCGAAGACGAGGTCCAATTGTCTGAGATGATTTATGAAGCGCTTGTTGCTCGCGGATATCCCAAAGAAGCCATTGCGATGATGCCAACAGGTGAGAGTGCGGTAGATTATGTGCGTAATCATCATGTCGATATAGCACTGGTAGATATCAAATTGGGCGAGTCTGGTTTTGCCCAACGGGTTTATTTGTCGGGTACTCATGTGATTCGAACACTTCGAGATGTGACTCCCAAGTCCAAAGTTTTTATTATGTCGGGTTTTGCAACCTATCAAATGGTTCGAGAGGGCATTTTTGATTTGGGGGTATCTTATTGTTTGGCCAAACCTTTTAAATGGTCTGATATGTTTCAATTGTTGCACTGGGCCATTGAAGAGATCCAGCCCAAACGCCCCATTGCGTTAGCACCTGCTGCGCGTGCTTCAAAAGCTGGGCGTGTGTTGGTGGTTGATGACGATACCGAAGTGGCATTGACTTTATTAGAGGTTTTGGGTGAACAAGGGTATCTTGCCGAAGCCGCATTTAATGGCCACGAAGCCTTACTCAAATTGTCGAGCAAATCTTTTGACGTGATATTGCTCGATATTTTTATGCCCAATTTAGATGGTTTGGAAGTTTTGCGTCAGTTGCGCGCGCGTGGCGACCAAACCAAGGTTATCATTTTGACCGCTTTGAACGATGAGCGCATTGCCGAAAAAGCTATGGCTTTGGGGGCAGATGACTTTATGACCAAACCTTATGATGCTTCTCAAGTGCATTTGAGGTTGGAGTACGCGTTGGCCGGATCTTAGTGGCGCAGAGCGTTTTAAATCTGCGCTTCGTACTCTGTGACTATTGTGGTGTATTCAACCGCCCTCATTGGTGTATTTTACCAATATTTTGGGCGGTTTGTTTTTGTGGGTAGTTTTTAAGTGGTTATATATTTGGGACTTGTTCCGCTTTTGTGTTTGGAGATGGTTTTTGGCATAGCGCTTGCGAAGGTGTGTGGTGTGAGTTGAACCATAACATTGAAAGGAGCAAGATATGGCAAGAGGAACTTTTTCTCGGATGGCAGATGTGGTACGTGCAGAAGTGGATGGTTTTTTGACTCAGTTGGAAGATCCAAAAAAGATGGTGCGTCAGATGGTATTAGATATGGAAGACGCACTGGATGACGCGATTGCAGCCGTGGGGCGAGCCGTTGCAAACGAGAAGATGTTGGAAAAGCAGGTGGGGGTAAAAAAAGAAGCAGAAAATGTATGGCAACAAAAGGCCGAGGCTGCGATGCAAGCCGGTGAAGAGGAATTGGCGCGTAAGGCATTGCATCAAAAGGTCGTTGTAGCTGAAGTTATTGCAGCATTAGAACAAGGTCTTGAAGAAGCGCGTGAGGTGTCGGCTGCTTTGAAAAAACGATTGGTCGAGTTGAAGGTGAAGTTAGAATCGGCCAAAACCCGACAAGGGGCCTTGGTGATGCGAAAAAGCACGGCGAAGTTACGATCTGAGATGCATAACAGCAGGGGCATAACCGATTCGGGTGCGTTTACCCGATATGATCAATTTTGCCAAGATGTTGCCAACGAAGAAATTGCTGCCGAGGTTTATGCAGAAGTCTCAGGTGCAACCAACCCCGAATTGGAAGCGGCATTTGACAAGCTGGAGCAAAAAAAGAAGGTCGATGCCGAAATTGCGACACTCAAATCGAAGACCAAGAAGCAATCATAGTTGTTTGAATTGGAGGGTTGATCATGTTATCAAAAATATTTGGTGTGCTGTTTCTGATTGTTGGGGGCGTGATTGCGTTGGGCATCGTGGCTGCTTTGGTGGGAACGGTGATTGGTATTTTGATGTTTTTGGTTAAGTTGGCTGTTCCTGTGTTGCTGGTTTATGTTGGTTATCGGTTGGTGACGCGCGAACGAGGATACGCAACGTATCATTCGTGATAGATTCCAAGTTTTAGAATAGTGTGTTGGTTATCCCGAGCGTATTGAACGCTCGGGATTTTTTTGTAATCCTGAGTTGACAGCCGGTTATTGAGATGATATTATAGGCACTCGTTGTTATGGTTCCCGGTGTTTTTCAATGGGAGTGTGGGATGAAGATTACTGATTTGAAAACATTTGTGGTGGGAAATCCGTGGAAGAATTGGATCTTTATTAAGGTGTATACAGATGAAGGTCTTGTGGGGCTTGGAGAAGCAACGGGTGGATTGGCGACCAAGCCTAATTTGGGTGATGTGGAAGAGTTGAAACGGTTGGTAGTGGGTGAAGACCCTCGGCAGCCTGATTATTTGTGGCAAAAAATGTATAAGAGCCGTTTTGCCAATTATTCGACAGGGATGAGTGGTATTGAAATGGCGTGTTATGATATTTTGGGTCGATCATTGAATGTGCCGGTATGGCAATTGTTGGGTGGCAAACAACGTGATCAGTTGCGGGTGTATGCCAATGGGTGGTACCAAGGGCCGAGAGATCCCGTGTTTTTTTCCGAAGAAGCCGCCAAGTTGGTTGCGCGTGGTTATACGGCTATGAAATTTGATCCCTTTGGTGGGGCGCATCGTCAGATTGATCGGCAGAGTGAACGGTTGTCGATTGAAATTGTGAAAGCGGTGCGCGAGGCTGTGGGACCTGATGTGGATTTGTGTATTGAGGCGCATGATCGTTTTACAGTGACACACGCCATTCGCATTGGGCGGGCATTGGAAGAATTTTCACCGATGTGGTTGGAGACGCCTGTGCATTCGAGTGATGTAGCGGCAACAGTGGAAGTGGCTAAGGCTATTGGGGTGCCTGTTGCTGTAGGTGAGCGATATAAGCGCATGGGGACATTTGTGGACTTGTTGGCAACGAAGGTGGTTGACATTGTGCAACCAGAAGTGTTGGCGTTGGGTGTTTCAAATTTGAAACGCGTGTGTGGCATTGCCGAAGCCGCCGAAGCATTGGTTGCCTGCCATCAGGCACAGAGTCCTTTGTGCACGGTGGTCAATGCACACATGCATGCATCCATTTCTAATTTCTTGATTCAAGAGAATTTTGACGATTCATTGGAGCCTTGGACATGGGATCTTTTGTCGGGGGTACCACGGGTTCAGGATGGGTATTTGCAGGTTCCCGATGCACCTGGGTGGGGTGTGGAACTCAATGAAGCTGAGGTTGAGAAACATCCGTATGGCGAGAAGAATTTTTTGCGTTTGTTTCAAGAGGGTTGGGAAACGCGGAAACCAGAGTAAGTGGATTCGAGGGTGGTGGTTCTGAGCGATATAGGAGAGCAATATGAACAATGTAACAGTGAAACAATTTGGCATTATTGAACACTCATTTGAACACACTGGTGTTTATGACAATCCATACTTAGAGGCAACTGCTTCGGTTGCTTTCACGGGGCCTGATGGTGAGATGCGTGCAAGTGCCCTGTTTTGGGATGGTGGCGCAACGTGGCGATTTCGTTTTTCACCAGATTTGGTGGGGGAATGGCGGTGGGAGACTCAAAGTGCAGACAGTGGATTGAATGGGGATCGCGGAAGCTTTGAAGTGGGGGGCTCTGATTTGCGCGGTGGTATCACTGCGATGGATGGTCACCCGTTGCACTTTCAATATCAAAATGGTGAACCGATGTGGTTTGTGGGGGATACGGCTTGGGCGTTTGTGACTGATAGTGAAGAGAAAAAGCACGACCGAAAAATGGCTGAATATCATGTAGATAAACGGGCTGCGCAAGGTTTCAATGTTATTCATTCTATGATGATCTGTGAAGCAGGGTGGGGCAATACGGGCGGTGATGCATTTGACGACTTGCAGGCTGAGAAGATTAACCCGGCCTATTGGCAAGAGGTGGACGAACGTATTGCATATGCAAACTCTAAGGGGATTACTGTGGGGTTGGTATTGGCTTGGGGTGATAAAGGCCCAAACCCGAATGATTGGCGGGAATTTCCATCACAAGCATCGCGTGAACGGTATGCGCGATATATGGCGACTCGGTATGGTGCGATGAATGTGTATTTTATTTTGGCAGGTGAATGGAATGCTGATATTCGCCGAGGGGTGAGTGAAGAACAAGCACGGGCAGATTATGGGGCCATTGGCCACGCTGTATTGGAGGCGGATGTGCATGGGCGTATGATAGGTATTCACCCCATGATTTGGGGGACTGCCCGTGAGTTTGCAAGTGAGCCTTGGTGCACATTTGGCGATTACCAACAAATGTACCCGCACGTGCACGATGAGATTTTGAAATCACTGGGGACCCATATGCCGGTGGTGAATTCGGAATATGCCTATTATTTTCGGGATTCGGATGAGGATGGGGTTTGTGACAAAGAAAACAGCCATGACTTGGATACCATTCGGCATGCAACATGGGATATTGTGATGGCGGGAGGATATGTGATTACGGGCTGGGGCAATACGTACTTTGGTGGGTGTCGCAACCCCAAACCGTTTGACCTGGACGCGGCCGAAGATGATGATTGGGAAGCGCAGATTCAAAAGGTGATTCAATTCTTTAAAGGGTTGTATTGGTGGAAGCTGAAATGCAATGATGATTTGATTACGACATCCGTTGAAAGATCTGATGATGGTGTGCGAGAGTTTAGCACGCCGAAAGGGATGCGCAAACATGCTTTGCCACCGTCGACGGCATATTGGGCATTGGAAGATTCCGGTATGATGTATATAGGATATGTGCGTGGTGTGACCGAGGGAGTTACGTTGCGGTTGGGAGGTGGTGTTTTTATTGTGAAGCAGGTGAACCCCAGAACGGGTGATGCAACCGACTTGGGTGAGATGTATGATGCGGTTTCGTTTTTACCGCCCGATGAACAAGACTGGGTGATTGTGGCTGAAAGAAAATAAGGGTATGATGCTAAGCAATTCAGATGCGACACTTTGGTATGGCATTTTGTCGTATGGGATACTTTTAGTTGTTGGATGTGACAGATTTGTGGTGTGGTAAATTTCTTGTAATTGATGAAGATATTTAAAAAGTAAATAAAATGGGGCATCACAAACGTGATGCCCCATTTTATTTTGGCAATGTGTCTTGGTCAAATTGTCATATGATTTTGACTGGCCGTGTCATTGTGTCGCGGTTTTGGTCTGTAAAATAGGTGTATTCTGACAAAAGTATGCGTGGTTTTATATGGCATAGAGTTTGCGATGTAAAAAGTTGTGGATACCTACTCCTCATAGCGTCTGTAGCAATGCACACTGACTTGGATCTTATGGGTCACCTGTTTGGTGTGAATTTGACCGTCAACGCAACGGTCTTATTTCACAAGCTATTCCAACATCTGGCACGGGGGTTCTAGCAGTGGGTTTTGTTACAGGCGCTTTATACAGTTTTTATTTTATCATAAAAAAAAGAGCCGGACCTGCTTACGATGTTTAGCTGACGAAAGGGGGACAATTTATCGATTAGCTTTAGTGAGCCGGGAAAAACATAGTTGTTTGTGTCATGTCATCCTTAGTTTTTTCGAAGGAGAATTTTCTAATGAATCAAAAAAAGTTATGGATTTACGCTTCAGGTTTTTTTGCTGGAGTGGGTATGTGCTTGGCTGGTCTTGTGACCACTGCACAAGCCCAATGGGGCAGCAATGCTCGCATTACAATGTCGCGTGGTCAGATTGGCCATACGATTCATAACCCAGGCATGAGTGGTAAGAAAGACAACCGTACCAAGTTGGCACAATCTTCATTCTCATATCCTCAGGGTCGCGATCTTAAAGTATACTCTGGTGGTTCTGAGCGCGAAGGTTGGAATGCCAAATCGCACTCTGGCGGTGAAGGTTTTTGGGTTTTGAGCAAGTCTGGCAACTCCTATGCAGGTTCTCGTGTGTTGTCGTCTGACATTGTGGGTCGTGCACACGACATGACCGTGCGTCCCGAAGCTTATTTGGGTGTCGTAGAAGCCAATGAATGGGCCATGGCCATTCGTGCCAGCAATGGTAACCAAGCGTCTTGGACAAATGGTTCTACCGTTGCCGATCAAAAGAGCAACTGGTGGCCAGCAGCCAATGGCATTGCGTCGCCTTCACCCAATAATGCTATTGCGGTGAATATTTGGAACTTCCGCTTTGGCAAATATCCCAGCGGTGAAAGCTATGCTGATCGTATTGCCAAGGGGGAACTCCCTCAATACAACGCACCTGCTTGGGCAGAAGCCTTGTCTGAAGATGATTTCCCAGCTGTTGTGGGTATTCAAGAAGGTGGATCGACGAAGAGTGGTTTGGAGTGGACACGTCAGTGGAGTCAATCTGACCATCCCGATTATGATGAATTCCTCATTGTTGAAAACGTGGTGGTAAACACCTCGGGTGCAACAGTTGAAGACGTTTATATTACGTTCCAGAATCGTATGATGAATGGTCAAGCCACGGCTTGGCGCAACGGATCTTGGGATCAAGCCCATGATTACGCACGAGACGATCATGCTCGTTTTACATTGGCCAGCAATTATCTGGACGGTGTGACACGTGATGCCTTTGTTGCTGGTGCTGGCAAACCCGCTGGTCTCCAACGGGGTGTCGACTTGGCCAATGCCGGCCATGCCATTGTATACAACCACGATGGTGAGTCTGATCATGTCACCAACTTGGTTCCTGATGTGGGTGATCAATATCGTTATGACATCGCAGTCGAACGTTATACACGTGAGCAAACGTGGGTGCGCGAAGGTATGATTCAACACGGTGACTATTTTGGTTTGGGCACCGTGGACGCTTTTGCTCCTTTCATGCGCTATGGTGGTGTTGACGATGAGACCTATGTGGCTCCTCACGACAACTCTGCTACAGCAAATGACGAAAGTAAACAACAGCCTGCTTCGGTGTTGTTCCACGAATATCGCAACCTGAACGACTTTGATTATCCATCCCCCGATATCGATTCGGACCAGTTTATTTATGACTCTGTGGCCAACGGTGGTTATTCTGCCGAACCTACAGCGCCTCAAATGAGCACACAGATTGTGGCCTATGGTCCTTATACACTCGCTCCGGGTGAAAAGGCCAAAGTCGTGGTGGCTTATGTCGTGGGTTTGGCCGGTGATCATGCCAAGTATGCCAACTACAAGACCTATGCCAAGCCCTTCAATGTGGGTTGGTCAAACTTGTATGGTGGTTTGGGCAGTTCACCTGTGAAATTTTCAGATCGTCAAAAAGACATTCCTTTGAGTGAAGATGTGATGTTTGATCACTTTGAGAATGCCATTAATATGTATAACTGGGGTTTTGATATTCCCAACCAACCGCCATCAATCAAGGTCGCTTTCGACTCCAACTTGCAAGGCAAAACGCAAATCCGTTGGAGTGCATTTGGCGAAGATTCTGCCGATCCAGATTATTCTGGCGTAGAAGCCCAAGACTTGCGCGGTTATCGTGTCTATCGCTCCAATGTTGAATATCAGGGCGAATGGGAATATGTGACTGAATTTAGTTTTGAAGATGCACGCTCTGGTAACTTGCCCACAGGTGTTTCCTTTGATCCTTCAAAGGTGTGGAGCAATGTAAAGAGTGGCAACTGGCCAACAGGGATTCCTTTGACAAGCAATCAGTTTGTCAATGCAGATGATCCTGCTGCTGGTTCTGCAGTTCCTGGCACATACACCTTTGATGATCCAGGCACCAATGCTGGCTTCCCAAACTGGTATGCTGTTCGTTATTATGATTCTGGTCACGCCGACTGGAATGGCACGGGCACTTCTATTCCTGTGCTTGAAAGCTCTCAAACAACAGGT
>Ga0114999_10003920_pt1 | contig 18338 bp, 15 predicted proteins | sample ArcticOcean_MG_C_3_FD_89820 | JGI IMG/M metagenome (GOLD analysis project Ga0114999, IMG submission 89820) | Marine microbial communities from western Arctic Ocean - ArcticOcean_MG_CB8_126 | ecosystem: Environmental > Aquatic > Marine > Oceanic | place: Arctic Ocean: Canada Basin | collected...
ATTGTCGGGTAATGGAGCTGGAATAGCCGTGTTCCTCCCTTCTATCATGGTTGGCTATAAAAAGTTCTACGGAGGCAGTATATCGCCGTCAAAAACGCTCAAAGCACCGGTATGAGCCATTGTTGCTGAGGCAATGATGTGACGAATGCCTTTCACGCTGTCTGCCGGTTCCACTTGCGCATCAGTCCCACCCATATCGGTTTTCACCCAGCCCGGATGGACGGCCAGGACAATCACCCCACGGTCTTCCAGATCGGCCGCCATGGACCGCGTCATGATGTTAACAGCTGTTTTACTGGTCCGATAGGCATACATCCCACCGGCAAAATCGCCGCTGGCTTGGCGCGTGTTGAGCGTGCTGGATCCCAGAAAGCTGGTGATGGTCACGATTTTTTTATGATCGCTGGCGGCGATATGTTCGATGAAAGCTTCGGCCATTTTCATGGGACCGAACAGATTGACACGCATGGTAACCTCCCAATCCGCGTAGTTGCTGTTCCCAAACGCCTGATCCTCGACGCCCCCTTCTGCCATCGAAATACGGCCGTACCGGCCCGCATTGTTCAACAGCAGGTCGATGGGGGTGCCCTGTAGCTTTACAGCCAATTGGTCTATGGTTTCATGATCGGCCACATCCAGCATATGTATACTGACCGTTCCATTTGATTTTTTCTCTATTTCCTGGAGGCCATCGGTTTCAGATCGGCAGCAGGCGATAACCCGCCAGCCCTCCTCGGCATATTGCCGGACCAGTTCCAGTCCGATCCCTCGATTGGCACCGGTAATCAATGTTGTTGGCATGAAGATCTCCTGGGTTTTGAATATACGAATCAGCGAATCAGCGAATCTCAAAGCAATACAAACGGTTCCGTAGGCACCTTTACATCAGCGAATCAGCGAACCCTGAAAGGCTCGCAACGTCCTGTAGGACCCTTACATCTACGAACCCCGAAGAGCTCGCAGGGACCGAAGGACCTACAATCTATGTCACATTATTTCTCAGTAGCCCATTTACTGTTCGGGTTTCCGAATCATATCCTGCCAGGTCGGTGACAGACGGGCCGTTTCGGAATTTGACACATCCAAAACCGGGCTTTCAGGGCTGGCCCCGTACTCAATGAGCACATCAAAATAGGGTTCACGCGCCTCGGACAGCATCTTTAAAAGTTGTTGCCGCATGCGTTCACAGGTTACGGGATCTGTGGCAGCCAGGTTGTGCTGTTCATACGGGTCCTGCACCAGATCGAACAGAAGTTGATGACCGGTTTCATAATACGCATATTTCCATCGACCTGTCACCAGGCCACGCCAATCGAGAAAATCGAGATTCCAACGGGGGTTTCCGTGCATCTCCAACAGGACGGCTTCAGGCCCTTCAAACGCCTCACCTTGCAGGGCCGGGGCAAAGTTGGTGCCCTGCAGATGGGGCGGGATCTCGGAACCGAGCAACCCGAGGGTCGTCGGCAGCAGGTCAACCAGGCTGAACAGATCGTTACGCTTCTCCTGAGCCGGGATATGTTCCGGCCAGCGAAAAATCGCCGGGATGCGTACCGATTCCTCCTGCGGGTGGGACTTCCGACAGAATGCATCGTGACTCCCCATGAAATCGCCATGGTCGGAGATATACACCACCAGGGTATTCTCTCGAAACGCCGGTAATCTATTTAAGGTATCCATAAGCCGGCCGATATTTTCATCCAGATTCTCTATCATCGCATAATATATGGCCAGTTGCCGGCGTAATTCCTGCTCTTGGTCGCCAAAGTTTGGGCGTACCACGAGCTGTTCCGGGTCGAATCGTTGATTCCGTTCCGGCGCGTCGAGCGGGAAATGCGGCGGTTCAATACTGAGGGTCATAAAGAGGGGCGCCTCGCTGTCATACGATTCCAGATATTGCAGAGAGAGATCGGTCAGCGCATCCGCCTGATACCCATCAAGCCAGCGTGGATTGACCTCGTGTTCATGATAATAAAATCCCTTGAACGGGGCATTGTTGACTTCAAAACCATACCAGTCCTGAAAACCCGCCCGGTGATATTCCGGGGTACGCATGGGCCAGCGGGTATAGTCCTCGGGATGTTCCCGGACCACAGGCGGTGTTTGATCTTTGACCACGCCGCAGTGCCACTTGCCAAAATAGGCGGTGTGATATCCTCTATCGCGTAACAGCGTAGCCGTACTGGGTGCGGAGGCTTTGTACACGTCGAAAAATCCCTGCACCGGGCCAGCATGGGCGTGCCGTCCGGAAAAAATTGTCCCTCGGGAGGGCGTACACACCGGACAGTTCGCATAGGCGCGCGTAAAGGTGACACCTTCTGTGGCCAGCCGGTCCATATGGGGGGTGCGTACGTTCGGATCACCCATGTGTCCCATGGCCATGCCGCAGTGCTCATCGGATAAGATATAGATAATGTGTGGGGTTGACATGGACTTCCCTTTCCGGGCGATGCTTATGTATGGTATTTTTTGTAAATAGAAAATGGTGAAGTCTACAGATATCAATTAAATAAGATATAGGACATACATGCAACGGAATTATACCAATTGTTGAATTGTAATTTATGATTTATAGTTCAATAAACTTATACTTTTCAATTAGTTATAAATTATAACACATGGTTTTCCAATAACAATTGGTATTAATTAATCCGTGGTCATGATGTTATCATGATTGTGGGCATTGAAGCAGCCGAAATTGGTGCAGGTGAAAAAGAGGGGCACCAATGAAGCGTTTTGAGTCGTCTGGATTTTGTGTGAGCTTCGCATAAACTCATTATACGTTCTGAGCGCAGTGGGTGCCGTTAGGTTCAACGCAAAGTCTGTTGTGATGCCGGGCTATCTGTCATGCGTTTCGTTGCAAGTCACCTCAATCCTCTTCCGATTGTACTTGCCCATTACGTTTTGCTTGCTCCGCGATGGCCTTGGCCTCAGGTGTTGAGCGCAAAAACGTTGGATTGATCTGTTCGTATGACAGGTACCAGGCAGATTCGCTTAGGGTGTCCTTTTACACGAATTTGCCTGGTCCCTGTATATGGAGTTTCTTGCAAATTTACTCTGGGAAAGATATTGCTGTGATGTCCATCCAACAAGGATCCTCTGGACATGCCTACTATCCGGTAAATTCGAACTGATTGAATATGGGCATTGAGTCGTAACCCCGTCGAAAACACCGTTATGCCACACACTGATAGGCCAGCCAGACCACCGTATTGACCGAGCCCGTTTACACCGTTATGGGCTTGCGGTGTCGCTTGATGGCGAGCGTCAGTGAGCCCAGCAAGCCACCGGGAATGATTTGAACGAGAGACCCGTATACGAGTTGCCCGACAACGGCCTGGCTCCAGTTATCGAAGATGTCGTAATGCGTACCCAGTTCCCACGTCTTAGTAACCCACCAGAGCACGAAGACAGGAATCCTGGAAAGTGGCGCAAAAATGGTGAGACTCAATAAGAGTAGCAGGTACGGATGCCCTTCGTCGGGTAATTTGATTCCCTAGAAGACGGCTACGGCCAACGTTAACCAGAGCAATCCAATGATAAAAATGACTTCTTCAGGTCGCCCGGCCAATTCAAGGAAGAAGCGAGTTGGCGTGACAAATAGAGCAATCAACACCGGTATTGCGGCGAGATTAAGGGCACGTTGAAACATCTTTGACCTCCCTTTGACTATAATAGAGTGTGCCGAATCCTGAACGTACGACTTAGCACCAAAATGAAATGTTTCACGATTTGCGATCCGAAGTATGACAGGCGGCTGAACATTTCTGCGCACCGGTCGGCCCTTCTTATCTGGGCCCTGTCTTGGGGAAAATCCGTTTCAATGTCCCATGGGTCGCCTGCGAATGAAATACGTGGCATCGCATGTGTCCCTTTTCTATCGGTCAAAGAAATTAGTCCTTTCATGCGATGATCGTATATTATTCATCAATATTTAGTGGCCCTGAATGAAGTGCCCTGATCCCTATCCGATCACGCCGCGGCTGGAGATAATAGCGTACATGACGCCTGCTCCCCAGCTGTTCACTTCACTTCGTGCCCCGCTTATCGGCCTCTTTCTGTCTATCATTATCGGCGTCTGGACACAGCATATGGCGCATCAGCAGGGCACCATCAATCTGGCACAACCCCAGCTCCCGCTCGCCCTGTTGATCCCTTTTATCGTTTTGATCCTGGCCCCCAATCTGGCCCTGAAGTCCCGCTTGCCCGGTTATGCGTTGGCCCCCAATGAATTGCTGCTTATTTTCGCCATGGGGTTGATCGCTTCCACGGTGCCGGACTGGGCCATGCCGGGGGGATGATCGCCTCTGTGCTGTGGGGATTCTGGATGGCGTGCCGTCACCTCCGGATGGTTCTGAGGCACGCCTGTGGGCAGCCTACCATACCTGAACGACAGGGAAGATCTGCTTTCCTACCGTACCGCGCTGGTGAGCTTTGTACTGGGATTGCTCTATGTGGTTTTCTGGCTGCATCACACCGACATAGCACTGTCCACCGTAGGCCTGTTTTTCACCTTCCTGTTTGTCTTCTATCTGGCTATGGCCGGCGTGCTGGCGGAAGCTGGCCTGGTAACCCTCGACTTGCCGAACAATGTCAATATGTTTACTGTCAGCATGGTCGGCTCGGCCAACCTGACACCGGGCGACCTGACCGGGTTGGGTCTGACCAATGCCTTCGCCCGTAACTGGCGTACGTTCATGATGATCGGGGTCTCACACGTCGCCTGGATGCGTACCTAAATACAACCCGCTGGCAGCCAGCTTCTCTTATGGATCAGCCTGGCCTTTGTCGTCAGTGCCATGTCTTCGATCTGGTTTCTCGTCAATGCCGGGTACACGCACGGGGAACAGAATATGCGGACCAATATCGGCGGTTTGGGGGAAGGGTTCTACAGCATGATTGCCCGGTGGATGGACAACGCGACCCAGGTGAGCGGCATCGAATTGTTTTTCCTGGTGGCGGGTGGCCTCTTGGATCTGCTGGGCATTGCCGGTCGATCTGTATTTCCCTGGTGGCCCCTGCATCCGATCGGCTTTGTGGTGGAGACCTCCGGACTGGTTCGCGGGGTGGTTTTCTCGATTTTTATGGCCTGGACACTAGAGCGTCTGGCTTTTCTGTTTGGTGGCGTGGGGAAATATCAACGGATGAAGCCCTTTTTCCTGGGGATGCTGGTGGGCTATGTGCCGGGCGCAGGCTTGTCTTATCTGGTGGACGGGGTCTGGTTTCCTGACAGGCTTCATTCCTTTGAAGTGTTCTTTTAAGTGAGGTTAATATACCCTACCTGACTTACCTATATTACCCCAAATAAGAGCAACCTCTACGTAATCCCTACCCGATATAGTCCCTCTTTTATCTTCCAGATCGCCCTGTTTTAAAGGGTAGTTGCGTGTTATAGTAACCAATCTCAATGAATTGGCATGGGGATTGCGGTTTGATGAAGGTTAGATCGGATGTTCGTGAGTCGATTAATGCCTGCCGAGAACAGGGGAAGTGGAGTAGCCAGTTGCTTTGCGGGTCAGAAAGAGAGGAAACTAATGATGTTACCTATAGGGATCTGTTCAGTACGAATCAAAGCAAACTTGCCCCAGTTGCACCGTGCCCGTTTCGCGCTGGGCTGTGATAGCCCGATTCATAGCCCAGCGTGATCCCTCCGAAGTGCATTTTCGATCTCAGAAACCTATTTGAGACGCTCTTTTTACTACGGAAGAGCGTGCCACACAAGGGTCATAAATTTCGGCGCCGACAATCACGCCATCTTTGGTTTGAGGTTTTCGTGATTCGCCGATTCGCCGATTTCCTATACCCTGTTCGTCCACTCTGGACGATCGAATTGCGGGTGATATACGTCGTTGAAGAAACGGCGATGGGCGGGGGTAAGGGCGTCCAGCATCTCTGGTGGAAAGCTCGGTTAGTGGCGACGCACATTGATATGGTTATAACAAAAGAACAACGCGCATCTTAGGTCGTCCTGTTCCCAGGGGCAGGATGAATGGCGGACGGCATCTCAGAAGATGAGCAGGGAACCCTGGCGGGCAGGACAGGCTTTCCCATAGGCCTGAATCACGCAGTTGTTCACATTGCCCTTTAATCGCTTTGATCTATTCTGGGTCCAATACCGCCGAAAAGAGAATAAAGCCTTTCAGATCAAACAGCGTTTTTTCGGCGTCTGTCAGCAGGGTGTACTTGGTCATGTTCGGACCTCTTTCTGACCAGCTAAATTTCCCAATATGTTTTCTGGCATGGGCCACAGCAACCATGCGTGATGCCGGGTAAACGATCAAGAAAAAACAGCCCCAGCCTCTCTATGGCCTCCTCAACCTCGAACCAGTTTCCATCTACTTTAACCTGCTTACACCAACTGCACATGACTAACAGATCATTCGAACGAGGCGTTTGATCCATCAACAGCCGGATCGGGCGCCGCAACTCTGATTTAACCTGGCGGCAGACGCAATCCAAGGTTTGCGGGTCATCAGGCAAAGGAGAGATTTTGAGCTTCATAAACCGTCGTTCTTCAGGGGCATCACATCGAAAAGTCACGACGGTCGGTTTTTTAATCTGGCGCACTTTTTTCAGGATTATATCATATAAATGTTTTGTTTCCCTACCGGTAATGTAATTTATTATAGATTGGCCGAGCACGTGGTCTCGATCCAATGCCAAACCGCTGTTCTTTTCGGCAAAGACTTCCCACATGTCATTTAAAAGGATAATCCTGTTGGCCTGATCTAATCGATACGTGACAGGGGGGGGGACTGGGTAACCGGCATCTTCATGTTCCAAGTTTGGCGTAAAGGAGAAGGTTATCACAAATAGGTATTAATACACATGCAAGTTAACTGCAACGTATTCTGTGTCAAGCGTAAAACATATGAAGGGTGGCCTATGGACATTTCGGATAAACCGGCTTATAATACCTGTCTACTCTTGACTCCAAAGTACACGACAAAAGGTCTTGTATCGTTTATAAAACCATACAAGCTTACGGAGATGACTCCCTTTAGCTTTTGTCACGTACTTTGATTTTATTCTCTAAGGAAACTTCAAGGAATCTTCTATGAATAGTAATATAAATTCACGTAAAAAAACGCTGACGAGTCTGGCGAAAACCTGTGGTTGAGCAGCCAAAGTCAGTCCGGTAGGGCTGGGAGAACTGCTTAACAAACTGCCGCGGAACAACGATCCGAATCTGCTTGTCGGGTTCGAGACCAGCGATGATGCCGCGATTTATCGCCTCGACGATGAAACCGCCCTGGTACATACCGCCGACTTCATCACGCCACCGGTTGATGATCCCTATCTTTTCGGTCAGATCGGGGCGGCGAATTCGATCAGCGATATCTATGCGATGGGCGGACGGCCGCTGACGTGTCTGAATCTGGTAGGTTTTCCATCGAGTGAACTGGAACCCGAGATCCTGCATGGGATCATTGAAGGAGCCTTAAGCAAAATTACGGAAGCTGGCGCCGTTCTGGCGGGCGGGCATACGACAGATGATGATGAGCCCAAGTTCGGGCTGGCCGTCACAGGCATCGTGCACCCAAAAAAATTCTGGCGTAATGCAGGCGCTCAGCCGGGTGATGTGTTGATCCTCACCAAACCAATCGGCAGTGGCGTCCTGTTTAACGCCAATTTAAAGGGATGGGTGTCTGACCGGGCGCTGGATGCGTGCATACAAACGATCACGATGCTGAATAAAACGGCGGCTGAAATTGCGGCCGGCTTCGAGGTCCACGCGGCGACGGATATCACCGGATTTGGATTGGCTGGACACGCCCTCGAAATGGCCCATGCTTCCGGGGTGACGCTGGAAATAAATACAGCCGACGTACCGACAATGGATGAAGCGCTGACCATGTATGAAAAAGGGATGACGACCGGTGTCAATACCGCCAATCGGGCGCTGATCGAACAAGCCGTGCAATTTGGTCAGGCGCTCTCGATGCCCATGCAGGAATTGTGTGTGGATCCACAGACGAGCGGTGGCCTCCTGGTTTCTGTGCCTGCTGCTATGGGCAACGATTTGATGGACGCTCTGCATCATGGCGGGGTCGATGGTGCGCGCGTTATCGGAAACGTATGTCCTCTGAAGCCATCGAAACATATCATGTTCATGTAATCGTCCGCACGGTAGCCGGAGCGTATTAGCCTGTTCCAACAAAGGACAAAGCACAAAGGATAAAGCGCCCTGATGTTCCGTAGTTTTGTGTATCTCTGTAATGCGTAATTGACGGTGAATTTAGCTCAAAACTGTAGCTGAGCAAGACCGATCATCCCGACTTTCGGAATGAGTGCGAGCCCAAAGTGGATACTCGGTCCGCAGGTATGAGCCATGAGGTCCTCAAATACATAGAAATTCTACATATACGCGAACACAGGTACTTTCTCGCTAAATAATCCGAGTAACCCCAAGATACGGCGGATAACCGCTATGGCACGCCTGCAACACGCCAAGAAATATGTAAGTCTTATGTGTAGAAGGCGCCCGAACGTCAAGGCAGCGGGTTCATTGAAACAGGCCACTTCATCTTACCTATCATACGGCCTGGTTTCGTATTACTCTTTCTATAACTTTATGCGGTCTGGTTTTCTGATCATCCCGACCCACCGGAGCGCCTTGCTCACGGCACATGAGGGCAGTATAAAGTTTAGCGTAAGTGATTTTTTGACCGAGATAAAAGGTAGGCAACATGACCACAAACAGGCTCAGTATCCTTACAGGAGGGAAGCAAGATGAAGGCCCCATAAGATATATAGCGCTTTTTCTGCTTTCGCATAGTTTCCTCTTTTTTTCGAGTGGATGCAGCAAAAGTCCCGAGGACGCACGCAAAGAGTTAGGGGCGATGAATATTCAGTATACTGAGGAAGCTTTTTTAGAGCGTGTGAAAAAAATGATCTGCTTTCGGTTGAGTTGTTTATCATCGGAGGTATGCATCCGGAGGTTCGGGAGGGTTCTCTTTTAATCGAAGCCTCAATCGGGGGGCATGAAACAATGGTCCGGGTGTTGCTGGAAAACGGCGCGGGGGTTAATGTTAGAAATAATTCCAATTGGACGGCCTTGATTTATGCCTCAAGAGGAGGGCGGAAGGCGATTGTCCGATTGTTGTTGGACGAGGGGGCCAAGGTCGATGTTAAAGGATACGGTGGTACCGCCTTGAAGTCTGCTTCAAGTGGGGGCATATAGCGGTCGTTCAGCTGTTGCTGGAAAAAGGTGCGGATGTAAATGTGAAGAACAGTGCCGGTAATACGGCTTTGATAGATGCCTCAAGAGAGGGGCATGTGGGGATTGTCCGGCTGTTGCTGAACAAGGGTGCAGATGTAAATGTGGAAAACAATGCTGGTAATGCCTCCTGGGATTATGCCAGAACAATGGGGCATGAGGCGATCATTGATTTACTCTAACCTGTCAAGTTTGAGGCGTGGAATCCTGCTATGGATTGTTAAAGGACCGGGGGCGCAATTTTTCCTGCTAAAAGTAAATTAACAGGCAGGATCGAATGTGAATAATACAGATACTGCTTTAATAGCATCTCGCTCATCTCGTGGGCATGTCACGTTTGCGTATGATATTCATCTGCTGTGGTTTCACGGTGAGTGGCACCACCGAGACGTCCGATTGTGGCTGAGTATTACGGGTAGGGGAGTTGAGTGGATATTGTTTGATAGGGGCGTAATATTCAGTATCCAATTTTCTCGGAACTTGCTTTTTCTACTGATAATTGTACCGATACTCGTTGCCTGATACCGTCCAGGCAACGAGTATCGAATGCCTCGGGCTGTCATACTTTATTTTGGACCGATATACGACTTGGTCCAATACTCGATAGTTTATCGAACCGGTCTGATATCATTGCCCGAAATTGCCCGTTCTTTTCTGTTGTTTTTCCTGCTTTCCTTTTGCCTTCTGTTTCTGCTTTTCTTCCTTCTGTTTTTTTCCCTTGTCCTTATCCTTCTGGCCTTTGTCTCCCACGGTTCATCTCCTTTTTTTGTGTCCCTATCCCTCCAACAAACGGTCGATTCCATGAAAATGGTTCCGGCTGTATTAGGGAACAAGTCTGGCTGAGTGAGTCTCACTGAAAATAAAATATGGTGAACGGTACTCATAACAACTTGCCATATTTCTCACAAAACGCAACAGAATTAAACGAAGCAACGCCTATGAACCGATTTTTATGGGGCTTTGTGACTCATATTTGTCGACATGATAGTACCGTGTTCCGCACTTATTCGAACTTGGCCGGTTTTATCGCACGAAACCACAACACCTGTATCGTCACGATGAAAAGAAATGTCCGGCTTTTTCTGTCCCCGATAGGGAAACAGAAGTGTCGCGGTCGTAAACGGAAGGGGTGTAAACAGGGACAGCGACAGGCAGGGCGCGGGTTCGATGAGGGCATGCCGCTTCGAATACCAGCCACCTCGAGGGGATTCCTGTCCGCATTCTACATGGATATCCGCGTATGGGACGGTCGGTATCGTCCACAACAGCAGGTTGGCATAGTCAAAGTGCGTATACGCTTGCGTACCATCCAACCGAAGTTCACCGGGCGCGAACTGAAATCGGGATTCTATATAATGGTCGCCATCTCCATCCACATAGTCGAAAATGATCCAGAACCGTTCATGGATAAATACTATTTCACGATGATGTGTGACGGCAATGGTATTTTCTACCCCGTAACCCAGGTCGTAACATGCAGCGGCGCGTATTTCATGTTTTTTAACGGACCATGGTATCGGCACAGGCGATTTAGGAATCCAGGTGTCCGGCCTTCCCTGGCTGTGTTGATTCTGGTGGTCGATCATAATGGTCGAATGGGCGCGGGTACTCTTCAGATAGTTGAGATATGAGGTTTCAGACCAATCATAGAGGTGTCTTCCGGGGTCCACCAGAAAATTACGGCCATAGGCAAACAGCCAGAAGCCGAGCTTGTCCTCATGCTGATGCCCCCGGCCAAAGGGGCCGCCGTCGAAGGCCAGATAGAGATCACCATGTTCCTGCGGTTGCCGTAAAAACGCAACGCCTGCATAGGGAAATAACTCTGGACCGAGGGCATTAGCCGGGGAAAGAAAATCCAATAGGCTGGCTCCGGTCAGATTATTCGCCAGATTGGGAACCGCCGCCGGGTCACTATCGTTGAATGCCACCTGCGCGCTGCTGTCCGGCACGATGGTCTGCTGCGTGTAATGGACCATCTTGCGCAGGGTTTCGATGGTACGCGGTTCGAGGTCTCGCCCCAGCAGCCGTCCATATCCTGCGGCACCGATAAGCATGCTGACCACGCACCAGTGATAGTGCGGAGTCAGTTCATCCTGTACACCGTCGGGGAGAATCTGTTCGTCAATCTGCTCGCCGAGGGCGCGGATCGCATAGTCCGTATACGCCTGTGTATCACGTAACACCGGGAACGCAGCCAGCGTGGCCAGCATACCCCGGCAACCGACGGTCGGCCAGTTACCGCCATGGCCATTGGTGACGATAGCGAGATAGGCGACCTGCTCGTGGAGTGACTTCAGAATTCGCAGCAATTCGATGGGCTGCACTTGGCCGTGGGGCTGCAACTGACGTAGGCAGTTTACCCAGGCTTCACAATGAATCGCTTCATTCAGATAGCTGCCGAACATATAGGGCGTCCCGACAAAGGCCTTTCCGATGTCACAGGTATCGATCCAATCCAGGATCAGACCGATCGCCTTCCGGCTGTATCGTGTATCTTCGGTTTCGAGATGGGCGCGGGTCAGGACAGCAAGATAAGAAAACCGGTTCAAATCATGAGACCAGTGGGCTGTTCCGGGGTTGTGATCCCAGTCGATATCCGGGGGCAGTTGATGTATCTCATCGTAGAACCTGAATCGGTGTACCAGGGTATCTTCTGCCTGCTGCCGATCTACATCGCTCAGGGGGAGGTGGTCCTGTGCCGATGTAGAGCGGCAGCAGGCGTTTATAGATCGCCTTACTTACTGATAGGGCATCCTGTGCCTCGATTGCCTCAGCAAGGCCGGGAACCGTATCGGGGGCCAGCAGCTCTGTTACTCGAAGAACGAAGGCGTCATCCGAAAGATCTCGATCATCAAATGATCTCAGTATGGAGGTAATCCGGTCCCGGTCAAATGTTTTGAGCAGATCAAGATCCCTACGTGAGTAGGCGGGTAGAGCAGTTTGTGGATTCAACAATTTTTTTTATCGAAGAAAATAGGGCTTCACTTGTCTATTAATGCTGGCACACGGATGAATCGACTCGTTGCCTCATCCACGAGCCAGCTTTAAATTACCCTTGAAATGGTTAAAAAGTATGGGAAATATGATAAGCGACCGTATTTTGAGAGACAAGATGTCGATATGATTTAACTCAAGTTCCCGGCCTCCGCCGGGGTGACAAGGCCTGTTTACGATAACTGGCAACCGGAATATTTAATATAAGCTACTTTCATTGTCATGCTGTTAAAAAAGTATGTATCGAGAAACATGCAAGGTGTCCTCTTGTCAAATAAAAGATTAGAAAGTCTTTTTTCTTTTTAATTTGAAAGGAAAAGTCGTGGGCCATATTAAAGAACCGGCGTGGGTACATAGCGGATTCGAGTCTTTTTCCAGAGGCACCTTCGAAAATGGTGGAGACAATCTCTATGTAAACGCCCAGGGTATCCTGGAAATGATCCACCGAACGGATGTCAATAATGATGGCCATGTGGATATCATATTCCCCAATGCCCATGGCTATCTCGAGCGCGGTCCGACGTGGATCTACACCCAGCCAAACGATAAAAACGAATCCTGGCCGAGGCAGGCCCTGGCCAATGACAGCGGATGGATGAGTCGGGCTGTAGATGTGGACGGCGATGGCTATCTCGACCTGATTGTGGTCAACGGGGAGAACGGCGTGACCTCGGAATTGGACTCGTACGTCTATTGGGGGGGGCCGGATGGGTTGCGCGGTGAACGGACGGTACTGCCTACAACGGGTACTTATGATGTGGCCGCTGTCGATTTGACGGGCACGGGGCGGCTCGACCTCATCCTGCCTTCCGCATGGTTTGACCACCATAACCCGGGCGTATCCCGACCAATACAGGTGTATGAACAAGTTGCCCCGCGCCAATTCGAGGACGCGTCTGATCGCTATGGTCTCATGGGGACGGCGGCTATTTCTGTAGCGTGCGAAGATCTTAATGGGGATGGCTATCCCGATCTTATTGTGGCCAACTACCGAGAGGAATTCGAATACGACGTGGACTCTTATGTCTATTGGGGTACAGAAAACGGGTTCAATACCTCCGCCCCGCTTAGGTTACCGACCCACTTTGCTATGCAGGTGGTCCTGGGTGATCTTGATGGGGATGGGAACAAGGAGATTCTGTTCACAGGTGGGAATAGGATCTACATTTACTGGAACAGAGACGGAACCTTTGACTCTGAAGACGTGACGGTGCTCGACGCTCAGGGAAGCGGCACCATGTTCTGCCAGGGCGCTGTCCGCACGGAAGTTGTAGATATAGATGGAGACGGCAGAAAAGAGCTCATCATCGCCACTCAGGAAGGCATAGAAATAAGAACGCAGGACGATCTGAACCAGGCGAAGATCCTGTTGCCAATGACCTTCTGCAGTTGGGTGACGACGGTTGATCTGGACGGTGATGGTCGCCCGGAAGTGGTTGCGTCCAGATACCAGGACGGTAGAACCTATGAGACTGAGTCGGCTATTTTCTGGAACAGTCCGGCCGGATTCTCAAAAGACCGGATCACCTGGTTGCCTACATCCGGTGCGATGGGATGTGCCGCGGGTGATCTGGATGGGGACGGTCTTCCAGAAATAATATTTAACAACACCATGGGCGGTCCGTCCCAGATAAACCCGGACTTCCCGCTCTATATCTACCTTGGTAACAAGGCTTGTGAATACAGCCCTGACCGCCGGCTGGAGTTGCCGACAGGCGGTGGGACCAATACCTATGCCCTGGCGGATCTTGATCAGAACGGATTTCCCGATCTGGTGTTTATCGCCCCAGACGGCCTCAGGATCTTCCACGGGGGGCCCGATGGGCTTAAACCAGACAGATACTCTATTCTTCCCAGCCGGGGCCAGACATTTTATTACGTTCTGGTCGCTGATTTTAACCGTGACGGTTGGCTGGACCTTCTGGCGGTTACCTACACCTATGACGACAAACCGGAGACCATGAACCGTTCTTCGGTGATTTTCTATGGCTCGCCGGACGGCTTCTCGGTGGACCACTCGACCGTTATTCCGACCTATTGCAGCGGCAACGCACAAATTGTCGATGTGAATCAGAATGGCTGGCTGGATATCGTCTTCCACAATTCGCGCGGCCATCTTGATATTTATCTCGGCGGTCTGGACGGATTTTCAGAGCAGAGGATGGAGAAAATTCCGCTCAAGGCCACCGGTACGGTATGTGCCATCAACCGGGCTGACCTCAACGGAGATGGCTGGCTGGATCTGATTGTGGTCGTCATGGGGCATTACACCCGTAAAGGCAGTGGCTTCTTCATTCTTTACGGTGGTCCGGACGGATTTTCTCCCGAACGAACCGAATTCCACCCGACAGATGCTTCGAGCATCATGGTCTCTGTAGCAGATCTGAATAACGACGGGAATCTGGATTTGCTTGTACCCGCCTATTCCACACAATTTTCCAGAGAATTGCCGGGGCTGATTTTCCGGGGAACCGACACCGGTTTCGATTTTGATCATCCGTTTGAAATCCCCTGTGATTCCTCGTGCGCTTTTGTGGCCGTTGACATAAGTGGAAATGGGTACGCTGACCTGCTTACGGTGTGTCACCGCAATGATCTCGGCCACCAGGTGGATTCTCTGCTCTTCTGGAATGGTCCTGATGGCCTGTCATTTGACCGGGTCACCCGTCTGCCAGCCATGGGCCCCCATCTTGCTTCACCACGGGATTTCGGCAATGCGTTCACCCGCGAACCGTTCGAGTACTACGTCTCACCACCCTACGAGACGAAAGGTTCTGAACCATGCAGGATAAGCTGGAAAGCCGATACCCCTGAGAAAACGCAGATTAGATTTCAAATCCGCTGGGCGGAAAGTCGCGCGCTTCTCGATGCCGCCCGTTGGATGGGTCCGGATGGAGAAAGCAGTTTCTACGAAAAGTCAGGTGAGGCGATTAAAGGGCTGGAGAAAGCGCCCCGATGGATGCAATACAGGGCGATATTTGTCTCCCTCAATGGCTGCCGTTCGCCTAAACTGGAAGAAGTCTGTGTGGATTTTGAGACCCTGACGAAAGGACAGCTATGATCACCTGTTGCCAGATGACCGAAGCGTATAAGCCTGAGGTACTTCGGCTGCTGAATTTATTTTTTAATGAAGATGAGTACTATCTCGACAGCAGTACAGCCTATGGGGGTGGCGGTAACGCCGCCCTTCAGCAGGCCTTAGATCTGTTTTCGAATCACCCCGAACTGGGCTTTGTATGGGTTGCCGCTGATGAGCAGGGGATTGCGGGTGTTTGTGTGGTATGTTTTGCTATTTCTACATCTGCGGGTGGTATGGTCGCAAAACTGGATGATGTCTATGTGCCTGCGGGCAGACAGAACCAGGGCGTAGGCTCGATGCTTATGTCGAGTTTGTTCCAGGAATTGAAGTCGAGGGGGCTCTTCCGGATTGATACGAGTGTCCACCACGATAATACCGGGGCAGAACGTTTTTATTTACGGCACGGGTTCAAACCGCTCAATGAAGAGCGGCTTTCCCTGCTCCTGTAAAGGTCTGACCATCGTGTTTTCATGTGGATCACGCCAGGTCCTTGTCCAGTTTCTTTTTACCAACGTCGGCGAAGAATACATATAAGGCCGTTATGATCGCGCAGGCAGCACATTATATTTTATAAGGGTAAAACCGAATCCAAGGGCCACAAACCCCCGGGTCATACATCAGAATCTTAACGGGCTTAATTTACGGTGATTATCGTGATTTATAAAAAATATGACGCTAACGCCTTAACTATCAGGTCCTTGAATCAATCCTATGGGACTTTACGTACTCATGTTGGAATAATCCCCTAATGAGCTGGCGAACAGCAGGTATGCCAACCATCGAGAGGATGAGCCAAAGCATACGCCTTTATTTTTACGGTCTCAGTACAATTTTACCGTAGGCACCTGGTTCCATGAGTGCGACGTGAGCACGAGGGGCATCGGCCAGCGGAAATTCCTGACCGACAACCGGATTCAGGAACCCATTTTCAAGCCCGGCACTCAGCCCGGCATGGCTGCCAGCAATCTCTTCGGGCGATGCCAGCAAGAAGATCAGGCCGAGGATAGCCGCATGCCGGCGCATGGCGTCTCCGGGGTTTATCTCTATGGTGCCCCGATTACCTATAAGGACGATCCGGCCACCATTCGCCAGCATCCTGAGGTCTTTATCCAAATTGACATTGGCCAGCATCTCAAGAATCACGTTCACGCCCTTGCCTTTGGTGGAATTCATGATCTGCTGCGCGGAATCGGCATCGTGATGGTTGACCACATGATGGGCACCCTGTTCGGCGATAAGGGTCTTTCCCCGATCGGAGCCGGCGGTACACAACGCCTGCGACGCATAGCAACCGGTAAGGGTTCCAGCCACATAGACCCGATCACCGACCTGCACATGATGGAGGCCACTTCCGATAGATGATACCGTTCCGGCTGCATCCCAACCCCGTGTATAGGGTAGGTTCGGTTTCATCAAGGAATGGGTGCCGGAAAGGATACCGATATCAACCGGATTAACACCTGCTGCTTGAATCTGCACCACGATCTGATCATCCCCAGCAAGTAAATCCGGCCCCTCTTCTACCTTCATAACCTCAGGTCCACCAAATTCACGTACGCGAATAGCCTGCATGCGTTCCTCCGGATAAATGATAAGTGACGAGGAAAACAGCACACAGCACCTGATCATCCGCATGATTTCTCCATGATTGCGTATAGTATTTTGGGCCCACGGTTCATATTTTCAAGAGAAATACCTTCGTTATTGCCGTGAATACCTCTCAAGTCGTCATCTGGTAATAAGAAGGGCATAAATCCATAACAATGAATACCTAACTTCCGGAAGAAATGGCTGTCCGTAAAGCCAGACATAATATTGGGTATAATAGGCACGCGAGGATGGTCGGTAGACACGACATTCCGTACTGCGTCGGCAAAGGGTGAATCGAAGGGGGAAGTGGTTTTTCTGAACGAAAGAATGGTCTCCAGTATGGATATATTCCGGAACAGGTCCAAAATTCTGGGCAACTGGAATTTCATTCGAACGCTGCCTCAAGAGCGTTGGATTCGGTGTCCTGATTGGCGAGATAATTGGAAAAGGGTGGTTATCTCGCTTGGGGTCTGATTAAACGAGGGTTGGGAAGGAAGGTTATTCTGTAAATGCTGCATTACACCCCTAGATTTTTCACGAGCAGAGAAATCTCGATCACGGTATCCAATTTCTCCATGTCTATAGGCTTTGTGATGTAATTACAGGCCCCTTTGGCAATAGCTTGCCTGGCGATCGCTTCATCTACCACACCGGTCAGAATAACAGCCGGTAACTTCGGCTCCCATGTGATCAATTTTTGCAGCACATCCAACCCGTTCATTCCAGGCATGTGGAGATCGAGAAGGACAAGCTCCGGGTGGAAGGCCGCATAGGCTGCCAGGGCCAAAGGACCAGATTCCGCAGTTGCCGGCTCGTGCCCACGCTTCTCAAGAACCGTAGCAAGCACGGTTCTAACCTGCTCCTCATCATCAACCACCAGAACCCGGGACATGAAGTGTCTCTCCTGTGGGATATTATATCGGTGTAGGGGTTGATCCAACCCTTGGGAAAGTATAGGAAGTTGTCAAGGCATATCGTTGGATTATTCTGCGTTCCTATGAGACTTCAGGTCCATTAACTACCATATACACAAAACGCGATGCCAATATCGACACCGCCATGCTGACCGGAACCCTACCCCCTCGCCCTCATAGGCTGATTTAATTATGCTTGTGTTTGGTTTCTTAATGGACATAGTGTCCACGGGATACTTCCGGAAACATATCCCATAATCTTTTGGTATGTGACGTGGATCACTTACAATACACGGCACGACAGTTATATTCGTATAAACAATCACACTTACCTTCACGTACGCCTATGAGGACATTTGTCCCTATAGGAACAAATGTCGGCCTGTTCTCTCATGGCTATCCAGCATAAAGTGGAGACCATCAGGATCAGATTCCTCGTTGTAAGTACGCAAGGCGACACCATACCGTCCGGGCATACCACCCTGATGGAACTCGTGTACCAACTGGATAATGAGTTGAGTCTCGGGAGCCAAATCGGCCTGAC
>Ga0114999_10003922_pt1 | contig 18334 bp, 17 predicted proteins | sample ArcticOcean_MG_C_3_FD_89820 | JGI IMG/M metagenome (GOLD analysis project Ga0114999, IMG submission 89820) | Marine microbial communities from western Arctic Ocean - ArcticOcean_MG_CB8_126 | ecosystem: Environmental > Aquatic > Marine > Oceanic | place: Arctic Ocean: Canada Basin | collected...
GAGGCCTACACCTACACCCCCAAGATTTGATAAAGCGGTCGGCGCACTTGCTACGTCCGACAAGTTATTTGATGCTATAAGATCGCCATCGCCAGCACCATTATTGCCGGAGAAAGCAAAAACAACCCCTACCGCGTCGCCGTCAGCCAGCGTACCAAATGTAGCTAAATGTGTAACGGCCACTTTTGAGTATGTACTGGCCGAGGTGACGGCACCCGAAACTTGATACAGTACACCGGCTGTGCCACTTCCCTTTTCTTGAATGTAAACGGTAGCCGAGTTCGCGGCAGTCGGATCATCTAGAGTATCTATTAGCGCGTTTATACTGACACCACTAGCCTCGACATCATCGAAATATAATACCGTGGCGCTGGATAATGTAGCATTATTCGTCCATACTTTTCCAGCACCTTGATCAGTGTCTGTCGTTGTAGTCTCCCACAACATTTGAATACCTGGAGCTTTCAAATTTGAATCAACGTATGCTTTAGTACTTTGTTGAGTAACTCCAGCTACAGCACTGTCTGAAGCCATATCATCTTCATCTAAGAAGCCAGCCGTTAAAGTAGCACCAGCAGACATAGCAACAGAAGTTAGTCCTGCCAATGTGCCACTAGTAGCTGTTAGTGCGCTACATTTGAATGGTGCAAATGAATAAGTAATATTTCCTGTAGCGGTTCCGATTGCTTCAGTAGTTCCGGTTGCAAAGAAATCTCCACTCTCATCCCAAACAAATAATGCGTTATTACCAGTTGATCCACGCTCAATTACAATACCAGAATCATTAGCATTCGATTCTGCACCATTATTTAACTCTATTAAGTTATCTGCAATAACTTGATTTGTTATTGCTAAGGTAACAGTGTCACCATTAACTGTTAGGTCACCAGCAATCGTTAAATCACCGGCAGCAGTCAAATTCTGTGTACCTGTTGGAACACTTAGAACCTCTTGATCTGCATCATTCTTAATAGTTACATCACTGCCAGAACCTTGACCAGTAATAATAGCTCCTTCGGCAGCAGTATAACCGAATGCAGCCGTATCACTAGCAGAGGTATCACCATCAGGAGTAAAGACTGAACCTGTAATATCACCAGTAGCATCAATTGTAGTAGCATTAATAGCTCTAGCGGTATCAGCACCAAGGATACCATCTATATTAGTAGAATTTACATCAGTAGATGTAAGTGTAGTAATGGTAGCTGAAGTTTGAGTACCTGATACTACACCAGTAATAGTAGGAGCAGTAAGATTCTTATTAGTTAATGTTTGTGAATCTGCTAACGTAGTAACAGTACTATCAATAGCTATGCTTGGCGCACCACTAATACCGTCACCATTAGTCATATCAATGCCAGTACCACCTAGTAAAGTTCTAGTGGTATAAACACCAGCAGCAGTTCGAACTAGCATTCCATCAGATATAAATTCTGAATCTAGTAGATCATCTACACTTACGAGGGTTATAATATTACCAGCAGTTACATCAGCATCATATCCTAATATTACATTGTCAGCAGTATTATTAGATGTATATGATAACTGAACAATACCATACCGCCCACCTTGAATAACAAAATCATTAGGACTATATACAGTATTTTGTGTATAAGCTCCTTTACTAGCTATTTGGACAGTAAAAGTTGTCCAATTAGCTGGCACAGATGTTCGAGATGCACCAAACAAACCAGTACTAGGTGTTGTATGTGCTACCAATACCTCAAACATAGTACCAAGTTCAGCATCGACATACTTCTGACCAACTGTAACAGCTATAGCATTTTGCCATACACCCTTTAGATCAGTAACAGTGATGAAGTTAGAGAATACACTATCAATAATACGCCAGTTGTCATGTTCTTTCTCATGATAAGGATCAGTATTGAACCCAATCAGTTCGAATGAATAGTTTGGTGTTTTAACAACAGCCATAAATCACCTATGTAATATCTACTTCAGTACCGACTACCTGAAAATTCATACTATTCATGGCAGTAGTACCAATTGTATACGTCACAGTATCAGCAGCACTAAGATAGTATTCAAAGGGTGCTGGAGAGACAGTCAGCAATGCTGTAACACCTGTAGGTGCTGTAGTAATTGATGCATCCTGTATAAGTAGTGTACTAGTAGAATGATAAAATTCTACAGTAACCATATTTACAAGTGTAGCTACAGCTATTCCATTAACAGTAATCGTAAGATCACCATTACCATCTGCACCTGATTTACCAAGCCACATAATTTTAACTTTAGCCGCCTTGCCAGATGGTACAGTATATGCAGTAGTTGTGGCTATAGTGGCTACAGTAGCCTCACCTAGCACACCAATAATATCAGCCATTCATCTTCTCCTATACACTAATATCGCCACGAGCGATCTTCCAGGCAAGCCTGACTTTACGCTGTAGCTCAGTTATTTCATTTTTAATTACAAGTTGCTGCGCTCGCATCGTAGCCTTACTGACTTTAACATTGTCAGCAGGGAAAGTACTATCAACTTGGCTAGTCATTATGCCATCCTTCCAGAACCGTTTAAATACGCTAAAGTTATAGATACAAATTTTAATGGTAGTGTGGCATCACCAGAGATACGAAACTTCTGTAGTTTATACTTAGCTCTCCAAGCATATAACTTTTCTAATCGAGTAGGTCGTCCACCACCATACAAGTTACCAAATGCATTGTTACCAAAACCAGGACCATCACCACCAACAAATACCATCTCTAATGCAGGATCAAGTGCTTCTACATCCCAGCCAGTACTATCATCAAACTTTAGTGGGTCTTCTTCCCAGTCTTCTCCAAAGTCCAAGATATCATCATAAATGTTATCAGTGAACATTTGTACAGTGAAGTCATTTTCACCTACAGTATCAAAATTAATGTATCTACTATTTTTAACTAAGAACCGTTCACGGTTGTCAGACCAAGGAAGCTCCCAAATAAACTTAATTGGTACTCCACTGTTAGCAGCATCAGCAACAGGAGTAAAACCAGAATAGTCGGTGAATGGTGTCTCATCTTCCCACATCTCCTGATCACCTACATAGTCTTGGTATACTGCACTTTCATCATGTTGATCACCTAGTCTATATAGTTGAGTACCTTCTGTTAAAAAGATATCTTTAAGGGATGAACGACAACCACTTCTAAATTTCCAACCACGCCAATCTTGCCATGCTTCAATCTTTAGCTTCTTATTACGTTTATAGACCATGCACCGATATTCAGTAGTCTCTGCATCAGTAATGGCATTAGGTATAAACAACATATAATTAGTATTAGCACTGTCCCATAACGACCAAATCTTATCTTCTTGTGCTACTGTACTATCAACTTGAGATATAGCAGTATAATAATCAGGATCAATAAGTGTAGATGCACGATCACTAGTAACACTGCCAGAGATTAATGCACGTTTAATACTAGCAACACCATTCACATCACCAAAGATCATATCATCACCGACAGTCTGAGTAATTCTATGTGAAATACCACCTACATTCTCAATAGCATCAGTGAAGTTTGGTGTATGAGTACTACTAGTAAATACTCCTAATGTTCCTGGAAGAATAGCATCCTCAAACATAACCATCATCTGGTCACGGAATTTACCTAAACCTTTAATAACATGTGATCCACTAGGTACTCGTGATCCAAGATTAACTGTTATTGCATCATTAGGGTCAGAATTACCAACCCATGTACCACTTGTGTCTGTAGATGAAATAAATAGTTTGTCTTCTTCACCAACAGTAAGACTACCACCCATTACAAGATAGCGTCCATGCGCTATTACAAACCTAGCAATAGGAGTAAATGCATTAGTATTATCTGCTAAGTCTTTTAAGTAGATAACATTCATACCTGTACTAACTATAACAGGCTTATTAACTCCATTACATATAATCAATTCACCATTAAAGACAGCAAAAGATACAAATAGTGTAGTATCCCAACCAAGAGGACTACCTGCTAGATTACCAGCCCAATCATCAGACCATATCTCTCTTACTATACCTCTTGAATCAACACTAACTATCTTACCATTCTTACCGACACATACTATAAAGTTATTAAAGTACTCACAATTAATAATCTCATCTAAGTATTCACTTGTGTCACCAAATAATACGGTACCCGGACGCACCTCATTAGCGCCATCCAAGCCACGTTGCATATTCTCTAGAATCTTAGAGAACTTTGTATCTAGGTTAAGATCATTATCAACAACATTCCATCCACCACTATAGTCACGGATAGTTGCATCTAATAGGATAGACTGCCTATTAATCTTAGCGCCTTTAGGGAACATTGTTGATCTAGTCATTATGCTATCGTAAATGATTCAATGTTATTTGAGAAAGGATCAAGTGGAAATGATCCAGAGTTATACATTCTTTTCAACTGTGCAACTCTTCCTTCAAATAGTAATTGAAATTTGTTAGTCGCATTAGGATTAGTACCATCATCCTCTAGATAATCAAATACAGCACCTAGAATAAGTGCCTGATCATCAAAGTCAATCTCTGTAGACGGTGCAAATGTATCAGGCTTAGTACGGAACCTGATTATAATATTACCTGTAGCTGTCTTAGGCCATATCTGAAATACTCTACTAGTCTTATTAGCATCGGTAGGACCGAGTTGCTCATACACTCTAGCAGATGTACCAGTAATGGTAAATGGATTAGTAGTTGTATCAGCTAACTTAGAAATAGGCACATTAGAACCATCACTAAAGATTACATGAATATCATCAAACCTCTTAACTAATGATGTTAAGTCAGTTGTGACAATACCAAGTGTACCATCAAGTGTATATGTAGCCCATGAACAGAAATTAGGCCAAAACACTTCATCGAACAATACATCAAACTTATGTTGTATCATCTCTGCTAAAACATCTTCAGCATACACTTGTACACCCGTGCCAGAGACCATTGACAACCGATCAGTAGCTCTGGTAACTAATTGGGATAATGTACTCATAATATAATAGTTGGCGGGTGGGATGAAGGGGAGGACAAAGTTCCCACCCGCCTACCTATTAGCCGTTAAACTGCTCAATACCATGAAGGTCAGCGGTATCAGCCTTATAACAGACTTCATAGGAAACAGACCCATCACAAGCTGCTGTAGCTCTAATGGTTCCCCTTGTATCCTCAGTGGTAGCCGTCTGAGTAGCTGTATCATCACCCGCAACAAACGCTATGGGTTCAACAGTAATCAAATAGTTAGCTGCACCACCACTCGGCGTACCATCCGGAGAGATACCAATGGCACCGAATTTAGCAATAGTACTAGTTGTTTGGTCATCATCAGTAGTAGCTGTATCACTATCAAGTACTGCAACACCAGAACTGCCAGCGATAACAATACTAATTCCAACAACATCAGTACTACCTACAACAACTGTACTAGTACTAGCACCAGTAGTAGCAGTAGTGACTACTGAATTAACACCAGTAATCTGACCGGCAACTGGCGACGGAGTAACTACGTCAGTACCAGCAGCAAACCGTACTGCATCAACTTCAACTAGCACTTCTACAATGTCATGAGGCTTAGTAACATCATCTTCACTGTAGCTAGTAACCTGCTCAGCCTTATACGGAAGACCAAGACGATCATACCAGCCGATATCAACAGTGTCACTAGCTGCACCAGTGGCAATTGCCATTGAATCAACAAACTTAAAGGCTTTATTGCCGAAGATAACAACAGTACCACTAAGAGTCATCGACTCTTGCATCCGTTGACCAAGGTAATCACGACCACTAATCGTAAGTACATGGTCTGAACCAGCAGAGCCAGTAGCAGTAAGACAACGACCATAACGGGCATCAATCATACCAGAGGTAGTAGTCAGTGAAGTGGAGCTACCATTAAACGTAGTTTTAAAGTCAGAACTATCATAAGAAGTAGCACTATTAGTTGCACTAACTCCATCCCATATACCATCAGCATCAAGAGCGGCAGGAGCGCCCAAATAGGCAATATGCGTGTCACCTACAACATCGGCGGCAAACTCCATATTTGGGACGTATTGACTGATACTACGAGGAAAATTATCAGCATTAACTTTAGACATAAAATGTTCCTATGTTATAATGTGTGATGTGCAGCAGAAGTCTTAGTAACTCGTTCCTTCTGCTCTGATCTTGATTTTAGAGACATGTTATCTGGTGGTTCAACTTCATCACCAGTTTCCATATCAATCATAGAAGGCCGGCTAAGGAAGCCATACTCTTGCATGGCCTCCTTAGTCCAAACATGTATAGAGGCACCATTAGGAAAGTAAACATTCCAACCAGCGTCAACCATTACATCTTCATAAGTAAAGCCACCTAAGAGAATGGACTGACCATCCTTATTCAATATAGGCTCACCTTTCTTATCCAACTGGACGTTAGGTTTAGCAATCCTACGTGGTAGTTCACCCTCAAGTTTATGTGTTTCAAACCTGGGTTTAACATTCTGTCTTGACATCCCCTTCTTCTCCTCTATTAAGAGTTAATAAGTACAGCGTGAGTACGGAAAGCTTTCCACATGCACCATTGACCCTGCCAAACAACACGGCGACCTTGGGCATCAATCGTCCAAGGAGCAACAAGCTCTTTAACCTTCATGTTAACATGCTTGAGGATATGCAAACGGAGGAACTTACTGTTGATAAAGAATGCTTTATTAACGGGACAATCTTCATCATACATCATTGGGATGTTCTGATGCTTAACACCAGAGAAACCCAAGTCCATCATCTTTTTACCAGAGTTAGACTCTGACATATTGATGACAACTTTATCACGTACTGCTGTACGATAATGACGATACAAGTTACGACCAGTAAGAATAACATCAGGCTTGTCACCTTTAAGTGTCAAGTCCATGAGGATATCATCAAACGCTTCCTCAATATTAGTGCTATCCAGATTGCCGTTAAAGTCATAAGCCGAAGTACGCCACTGAGTTTCATTAGCACGGCTAATATTACCCAACGTACCAGTAGTGGGATCATCAGGAATAAGAAGACCCAAGCCTTGAGGATCAAGTCCTGCACCAGCAGCATAAAGATACTCACTAAACTTCTCTTTAATAGACTCTTCCAAGACATCAATCTTGGCTTTCATCAACTTAAAGATTTGTGCAGCACCTTGGTTCTCATCTTCTTCTTGATCACTAATAACAACTGAACCACCAACACGAGACCAGTTATACGTTACAGTATCAAATTCATTTGTCTGAGCGATAGGTTGCTCATCGAAATATTCATAAGAGGTAATGTTAGGGTTACGACCCAAAGTGAGAGGATTCGTAATTTCATGCCCGCCATCCTCAAACTCAACACGATTGTTAGCAAAAGCCCATGCCATAAGGGCATTAGACTTAATAGAAGCAAGAATAAGCTTCTTACGCGAACGAGTGAGAGTTGATTCAAGGACTGAGGCGATTGGAGAACTAGCCATAATCTATCCTTTGTTACTACCTGATACCAGCATCAGCGATTGCTTGCTTAATAATATCAGAGGTTGATTCATTAACTGAAGCCACGTTAGCAGAATCAGTAACTTGTGTGTTACTCACTCCACCACCGTCTGGCGGTTGAGGTACTTGCGTATTCTGTGGTGCTTTAGCTTCATACTCTTGTTGTAATGTAGCTAAGGATTTCGTCCAATCGTATCCATTATTAGCATAGAACGCTTGGAGTTTATAATACGCAGACTCTACATTCAGATTTTGATCTTTTTGTAGTAACTGGGCTAGAGTATCTTCATGCACTGATGCGTCTTGATGTCGGGATATAAAATCCGTATAGACTTCTCTTGCACGAACTTCGTTCTCTTGTGTGTCCTTTTCTAATTGTTTACCCTCCAATAAGGGGGCAAGCGAATCGGTAATCATTTGTTTGACAGCACTCATATCTGTGCCGCCTTGCTGTAATCCTTCTACATTATGCCCTAATGCAGCAGCCTGTGTCAACATATATTTCAATGTATTTACAGGATCATCTTTCCACGCGCTAATCATTTGAGCGCCGGTAGTAACTTCTTCTGGTGTTAAATTATACTGAGTACCAACAGTACCAGCATCATTAATAGCCTTTAACTGAGTCGTTAGTTTGCTATTCTCTTGCTGTGCTGTATCAGCTCTATGCTTTTCTCTTTGAGCAGCTTCATAGTGGCGTCTCTCGGCTCCTCCTTTAGCAACGACTTGTCCGTCTCTTCCAACGAGGTCTTGGGGACCACGAGTCTGTTGTTGCTGCTCGCCATTAGCGCCTGTGTTAGTACCTTGTTCACCACTGGTTGTAGGTGCCGATTCTTTAGGCGCTTCACTCGTTCCATTCTCTTGGCTCGTAACACCTTCATCTGAACTCGGTTCATCACCTTCACCAATGTTATTTAAGATTTCATTATCAGTAGAGAGTACTTCTTCTTCATCCATAATATCTTCCCCTTATTGTACTGGTTGTGCGCCCTCTGCGCCTTGTTGTGATTGCATCTCACCTAATGCAGCTTGTAATGCTTTAGCTGGTGATACTCCTGAATCTATAGCAGCTTTAACTTGTTGTTTAGCTTCAGGAGGTAATTGCTCTAACAGTTGTTTTAACTGATCAGGACTAGCTGATTCGATATCACCTTGTCCTCCTGGCTGACCTTGACCAGGGGTAGGAGCCGTACCAGCTTGCTGTTGTATAGCTTCTGATAACTCCTGCCAATCTTCTTCTCTCATTGTTACTTCATCAAATGCCTTCTCCATAACCTGCAACATAATCTTCATAGCAGGTCCAGGGGCAGCTTGAACAAACTGACCTAATACTTGTCCAAACTCTAGTGCTTCTTCCTTCTTAGCCTGTGACGTAGGCTTCTTAGTACTACCACCTACAACTCTTTGAGACATCCTACGAATCTCATCAGGACTAATGTTTTGCCATGATTCACCAGCTTCACCGATAAGATCAGTAACAGTCTCTTTAGGCATATTCATAAGACATAGCTGTGCAATGCCCCAATAGATTTGCCCAATCCAATCTTCAATCTGATCTGACTTCTCATCTACTCTCATATTAGATGCACCAACATTAGCGTTAACTGCATCTTTATTAGTATTAGTCTTAAACTGAGCGCCCTGCATAACTGCTGATACAGATGAGATACGCTCAATAGCTTGGTATGCTGAATCCTTATTAAACAGTTTCTCAAATTGTATAGATGGTGGAGGAATAGAGCCAATAAGTCCTTTAGACATATCAGTACCTTCAGGGAGAGATAATCCACGTACTGTACCATCATCACCATTAAGGATAGCTGTAGCCTGTTCCTTATCAATCAATGTCTCATTAAAGAAGATGTTACGTCTAGCCCACTTACGGGCGCGCCTCATCTCATCAGTCATCTCATTGATAGCATCTTGCTGATCTAGATAGTAAGTAACCTCACCTTTAGTCAATGGACCGTCAGGAGATTCAAAGAATGTAAGGGGATAATAGGGGAAGAACTGATCAAGTTGCAGAGGATCATCCCATACCCAAATAGGCCATGACCAGTCACTAGCATTGAACAACAATACTCTACGTGTAGTTTTATCCCATACAAAGTAAACCTTAGTCATCTTAGCTTTATTAAATGATTCCTCATCATCAAAACCAAATGACTTAGCTGTATCAGACTCACTCTCCTCAAAGATACTAAAATTCTCATTGTCATTAGCATCATTACCATCAGTAGAGATGCTAGCCTTCATCACATGATTAGGCTTATAGATGGACATATGCTCGTTCTTCTTCTCATCCTTAGTAGCATACCTAGCAAGGATAAATTCAGTAGGAAGCATATCCTCTTCCATTACCCATCTAGCATCAGAGAGATCGAGTTCCTTAGCCATTGGATCAATTAGAATATGGAATGGAGACTTTACCTTACACCACGCACCACTTGGCTGTAGTATGTCGATTGTCTCTTCCAGAGCCTGTAACTTTCCTTCGATCTCAATGATATCTTTTGTATCTTTGGCTTTGTCCAATTGCTTGGATAAGTTTGTAAGTTCTTCAAGTGCGCCTTCGCTACTCTCATCTCTATGAGTCCAACCAATCTTCATCCATGAACGGTTAGTAAGTAGTGTAGTAACAACACATCTCTTAGCTTTAGGCTTTAGATTTATTCCTGGGCTAACCTTCTTATTACCAATTACATTAACAAGACGTTCTACCATCGTAGCTAGTTCTTTACGTTCCTCTGCATTAGATGTAATCTCTGCTTCAGGATTACGAGCATACAATGCAGGAACCATAGTAGTGACGTTACTGAAGACTACGTTCTCAGTCTCAGTAATATTATTGTTAAGTCTTTGGTTACCTAGATTATTACCAGACTGATTATCTTTACTAATTCTATGACCTGATTGATCATTGTTATAGTAGTCGATAGCTTCTTTCCAAGCCTCACGAACATTCTTAGTATGTTGTAATGCTTGTGACTTACGTGACTTCCACACCTTACCAGTTGCTTTGGTAACATGTATTTTACTATCACCTACTACCTGATATGCAGCAGTCTTCTTCTTACGACTGCGCTTCCTCGGTGCATCTGCACCTAATCCTTCATCAATGGTAGCATCTACATCTGATGGAATTTGTGATTCAGCCATTATTTATTCCTCTTAATCCGCTCAGATCGAGTTTTATCTATACGTGCTTGGGTCTCAGCATGTCTTGCTTGTGTTTTAGCTCTATCTGCTGGAGTATTCATAAATCCTCCAACCCAATTACTTCTGCCAGGGTCAGGAGGCTTAATTAGGGATTTTCGCTTAAGTGATTCTGCTAACTGCTGAATCAATTTATTCTGTTTAGCTGGTGAAATCGTCTGGTCAAACATTGTAAATGGAGATTCATTATTAAATGTTCCAGGTTCTACTTGCTCAACAACATTACCACTAGTGCTCTGTTTACGTTGTATCTTTTCAGCATCAGTAAGTGGTATAGGATTAGGGCTAGTATCAAATCCTGCTTCTTTAAATGGATCAGGTAATACTGTATTCTCTAGTCCTGCTCCTGCTCTATTACCGCCCTCTGAGAAACTTCCATCTTCTGCAAGTAATCTTACATGCCTCATAGCGGCATCTTTATCTAATGTACCAGTCTCAACTCCATGAAGAATGTTATCAAGATGCTGAATTTCTTCCAGAGCCTCTTGTGCTTCATCTGCCCCATATTTACCAACATCTCTAGCAGCTTCAGCATCATTGAATAATTTAGCAATATCTTTCCTAAAATCATCCATAAAGCTAGGATCAAATGGCACATCATCAGGAGGCTCTACTTTATTAGTTACAGGGTTATATCCTTCACTAAGTGTATCAGGGCCACCTTTTCTAAGTGTTGTAGTAGCTGTACTAGGTACACCTTCAGGAGCACTAAACGTCCTTTCACCTTGAGGATTATTAGTCTCTATCCTACCAGCATGTTCTTTAATCTCCCTACCTTTAATAATCTTACCAGTCTCTCTACCTTGACTATTAAACTCAGGAAATTGTTCCTCTATTCTATTAACTACATCTTGAATAAACTCATTAGTCTCTAACCGTTTACCAGCAGCAGTAACATGAACACCAAACTCCTGACGTAATTGAGTAGGAGGACCAACAGGAGGTAATGCATCTTTCTGAGATATACCGGCTCTTACCATGTCCTGTTGTAGTTGTGCCTGTTCTTTATTAAATACTCTCTCTGCACCAGTAACTACATCTTCATCTTGTGCCTTTGGCCTTAACTTAGTAAATTGATCACGCTTAAATGTACGAACTTGTTGAGGATCAGGAATAGCTTGACCACTGGCATCTTGTGGTTGTAATGAGGCTGTCCTATCATTTAGGCTAGTCTCAGGGCTATCTCCAAATACATCAATGGTATCATCTTGCAGATTTCTACCTTGAACATTTAGAATATCATTGTTCTCTTTTAGCTGACCAGTCTTAAATTGTATCTCCATCTCTATCTGTCTAACTACAGATGAGTTAGAATTATTAGCATCACGTAATGCATCACCACGCTCTGCATATAGATTTTTAATATCAGTCTTTAACTGCTCACTTTCCCTCTCAATACTAGTAACAGCTTTTTTAGATATATCAGGTATATCACCAACAGCTTGCTGTCTAGCATCAAACTCTAATGGATCGACAAAACTATCTCTCTGAGCTTGTCCAGCATTTTTAAGAGCATCTCTAGTCTCTGGTGAAGTACTAGCACCACTAAGACGTTGTGAATTTAATTGATTCTCTAGTGAAGTAGGACCAACATATTCAGTATCTTGTCTACCTACACCTCTAGCAAACTTTCCAGGATTAGGTTGTTTAGCTATTGCTGTTTTTAATGGATTTGTAATAATGGGATTACTTGTATCAGCTATAGGCTTTCTTGCTTTATTATTAGTACGAGCTATTAATGCTTCCATTATTGAACCAGGATTAAAGCTAGCCATGCCTGATATTCCTCTGTGTGTCCTGAATGTCTCGCTCGCCCCACTGTCTCCAACCAACAGTCTTTGGATTACGAGCTACTATCATCTTACTTACATTCGGCCTATTTGACAAGAGATACTTAGTAGTATCCATAGCATGATCATCTTTATCTACAGGTGCATCTATTTGATCACCAGTAGGAGACTTACGCCAATAGTAATCAGTTATCTCATTAATCCACCAATCTAACTTATCACTAATATATAGATAAGGAGAGTTATACTCACCACTGATAGGATTCTGATGATTAACTTGAGGAATTAAATACTGACTAACCTTAACAATACCATTAGTAATATCATTGTTACCACGTACACACATGATGCCATCGTCTTGGAACATTGTAGCTATTGACTTACCAACAACTCCTTTAGCTCCTATAGACTTACGACGGAAGATATCAGGGTCAGCTAGTATCATGTTGTTAGGACTTATTTGATACTGCTCACGTAATTCAATAATACCTGCATAGTCCTCTTCATCTCCTAAGTGTCTACCATTAATATGATAATCTAATGGCTGTTCCTTCTGATAGATACCATCCATCAGGAATACATTACCAAAGTTATCACAAAATCCTAACAGGTAACAAAATGGTACAGCTAGTCCGTAATCGTAACCTTCCATGATAGTAAGCTTCTTAGATGTTAACTGTAACTGCTTATAGTAGTTCTCTAATGTATGATGAGTTAATACATGCACACTCTCATCAAAGGATGGATACACTAGTCCTTCGTAACTAGCCCACCTACCAAGTAAGAATCTTGTCCTCATCTGCCCACGATAGGCACCTTCCAAAGTCTTAATGAAGTCGGCTTCCAAGTTAGCTTTATTTTCGTATGTGGAACCTTCATATAGATCAATGATAGGAACAGGTAATCCATCCTCACCTTTCAGCATTCTACCATCTGAGTCAGTTTCACATAGTAAGTCTTCATTAATAATAACACTCTTAGACTTACCAGTTGCTACATCTACACTCATTAGATCATGTAGAGGTTTAACTAACTTACGGTATACCCAATTACGTGTTGGGTTAGTAGTGATAACAAATATACGTGGTCCTGAGTCTGGCATATCAGGATCGTCACCACCATAAGGAGTCATACCACGTAAACGTCCTAGTAGATCAAGAAAATCCTTATGTACTATTTCAGGGTCTTCCATTTGATCAACAAAGATTGCATCATACGTTGCAGACAACAAGTTAGATGTTGTACTCTCTGTACCTATCTTACCTTGTTGTGCTATGTATCTAAAGTTAATTGTAGTACCATTAGTTAGTGTGCATGTGTTACTGCCATTAGCACTTTTAGGAAACGACTTAACCCAATCAGGAGGACACCACTTAACAAACTCTTTTCTTAATGTATCATTAAGTTTAGGATAAGTACTTCGAGCCATAAGTATATTTGCACCAGGATAGTCTTTCGCTATTCTAATACACTTAATACATGCAGCAGCAGTCTTGCCATTAGCAAAACCACCACCATAGATTTGTACCTTACCCATAGAGTTTAGAAAGCGGTCTTGTAGACTATCCCGCTCTAATTTAAATATAGCCATCGGTGATAATCTTTTTAATTACGAGTCGTGACGGCCCAATCAGCATTAGTAAGTGCATCTGTATTCATATCACCATCAGCACGTTTAGCTACATAATTTACATCACTAGCAACATCAGTAGCTATTTCACCAATAAATGATGGAACAGCATTTGCTATTACTGTTGCTACTATTCTATTAACACTACTAAGCTTATTCTCTGGTCCGGCACCTACAGCACCACCACCATTGCCACTAGCTTCTGCTACAATACTCATATTAAAATTCCTTATTAGGTGTGATATCAATGGTAGGTATATGCTCTTTAGATTCTTCTACATACTTAATAGTAAGGCCACCTTCCATATGATGCCTATGCTCTACAACATCTACAGGTCGTTGACCTGCTCTATCTAAGATGTCCTTAGCAGCAGCTAGCCTCAATGAATCAGCTTCACTGTCTAACAAACTAAATACCCTATCAGCAGCTAACTTAGACTTCTCTACGAATAGGTTACGAACATCACTAGCATCAGACTTAATAATGTTCTGTACTATAGTATCTCGTAGCTCTTTATAAGGATCACTAGTCTTAATGTTATCTAACTGTTCTAGGTCTAAATGGAATAGAGTAGCTATATCAGAATCACTTACACCTTGTAGAGTATATGATAAGATAACACTAAGTGTATTCATCTGCTCAGGTGGTACAGGAAGATCAGCAATCCTCATACGAGTTGCTACAATCTCTTTTTGAATCTGTTGAGTATTGGGAACCTCAACAAGAACCTCATCTTGTACAATTGCACCGTCGATGGGATTTATTTTAGTTCCATCTGCCAGTACTAAAGGTTCTGTACCTATTGGTAACATTAATTAAAAGCCTTCATTTTGCGGCACTCTCGTTAGGTTGTTTCGCCGCTATAGTAAATGGGGCAGCTTTTGCCGGTGTAATTTTTCGGCCCGGTTGTACAGTCGTTCCGGTATTTGAATTCTGAAAACTATCTAAATCAAGATTAGATGATTCTGGATCAGCCCTAGACATTAAGGCTAGTATTTCTTCTAGTGATGGTCCAGGTGCGCCACGCTGATCAGTACCTTGAATAACATTAGGAATGTCTAATGTTATTTGCCTTAGTGCCTCTAAAAATCTATCTTGTTCTTGACCACCAATATCCATTTGTTCAGGTGATAGAAACTGTTTATCAAATTCTATAGGATTATCCATTGCTGAAATATCAGGTACTAACTCTACACCAGGATTTTCAGCAGGTCTATCTATTGTGCCTCTAGGTATTACAAGTTTTTCAAGTAGTGCATCTAATGCTGATTGTGTATTAGTAGGATCATATGGTGGATATACATCATTTGGTGCAATATTTTCACCAGTAGTAGCACCTATCGTTAATGCTTCCATATCTGCATTCTCACCAGTTGGTACAGAAGCAGTACCTAATGGCTCAACTGTATTAATAATGCTAGAAGATACTGGTACTACTTCAGGCTCTACAGCATTAATGATAGCCTCAACATCAGCCTCAATAGATGGCGATGCGGCGGGAACAGGTTTTAGAGGTCTAGAATCTGCAATTGTTTCTACATTAATTGCTGGGTCTAAACTCTGTATATCAGTACCTGGCTTAGGATCAGTAGGCCGTGGCGCCAAAGGATTACTAAGAACTGATACATCAGTAAAGTCAGGCATACCGATTTCGTCATCAGAGACAAAAGCTTTTTGTGGTACTTGGTTACCACCTAAACTAACTGGAGCCTCTATAAGAGGAGCTTCACCAGCCCCACCGGGACCAATGAGATTACTAATCATTCCTAATAGATCAATACCATCATCAGGTCCACTATCAATATTAGCAGATGGAGTATTACCTATACCACCAGCACGATTTGCTGCTGAAGTATCATTAGCTTGAATACCTAATGGAACATTTGGACGAGGCATAATTTATCTCCCTGTATCCTGTTTGCCTCCGCCACCGTTACCAGCAGCATCAGTAGGATAACTAACAACACCTGAACCATCTGAAGGAGCAGTAAGGATACGGTCACCATGACCACCAGCAGCATCACCCATAATGAGTTCTTCCTGCATTGCAGTAACATCAGCAGCAGATACAGCACGAGTAGTATTCGCACTAGCATCATCTTTGTCACTATTAATGGTAAGACCAACTTTTTCAACGGCAGCAACAGTTACGACACCACCCTGAGAATTAGTTCCACCTGGAGTAGCACTAGCAGTTACTTGAGAAGTAGTAACACTAGCTGAAGTAGCAGGAGATGAGTCTTCTAAGAGGGTAGAAAGCAGTTCACCATATTCCTTCATGCCAGCTTTACGAAGAACTGCCATAAGACGATTACGTGCAGGTGATCTACCATTGAGTAGCTCATATGCTGCACTAGTTTCACCATTGGAACCACCAAAACTAGAAGTCCAAAACTCTGAAGAAGTAGCCATACTATTTGTCCTTATCTTAGTTGAATTACGACACGTATATAATAAGTCAGTATACTTGGGTTAAATTTATAAAGTGATTACACGCTTCATTTATATACGTGCCGTTAATTTATTATGTATTGATTATTTTATTATGTCAACCCTTACTTCTTGTTTCCTACCCCCTTGCTGGTAAAGAGTAGAATTTATCATACATTTAAATACGTGTCAACCATTATTTTATATTATTAGTTATATTTATTAACACCTATTACACGGGCAACGCAGTTGCCCGACTTCGCCCTCATCCCACTCATTTCCCTTTACTTCACTAATCCTAACTACCTCCTAAATTATTTACTTAGGTACTTACTGATATTAGGCGAAATGATATGCTTAATGGGGGGTGGGACTGATCTTACTATACCTACACAGGCATAAGAAACAACACCGTGTTTTTATTCACGGGGGGAGTATTAATGTTCATCATCTAACACCCCACCCCCCTCCACTAACTATTCAACAACGCCTGCCGGCTATAGTATATGTATAGTGATAAGTAATCACTACTGTGTGCAACATTCAACATTTAATTACACATAACGAGTACATAAGCGCCATTAAGAGCGTGTTAGTACCGTATAGCAACCACCCAACAATACCCATCAACTCCACCCTTACTACTCAATCATATCAACAACTTGGCATATGCACCCTCTTGCCTGCATCAACGTATTAACTCAACACTGATATGGGTAAGACACTGACTTGCATAAACAATACTGTGTTTAGTGTGGGTTATTCGGTGTTTGTTGTTACGTGGTGCTTGTTATATAGGTGTGTGCATGCTGGTTAGGTACGCCTTGCCGGCTATGTGTTTGTGGTCTTAGGAATGGTCCTGAGACTTCCTTTAAACTTGGAGATTTAGTTATGAAGATTGCAGCTTGGGAACGTGACGGCAAATGGCATGCAGTTACGTTGTTTGCTAATGATAAGAGTGTAGCTGTTAGCATTGTAGCTTATGATGATAAGCTTGATGCTATTGATCAGGGGAAGCGCGTTCGTAACTTCTGTGGCTTGGGATATAAAGATAATAACTTCCCCTGGCGCACCACCAATCCTAAAACTGGCAAGGTGACAGTGCATTATAATTCAGAGACTATCACTACATTCTGAATTTGAGTTTAATCTTGGGAGTAGGAGCATAAGACTTCTACTCCCTCCAACTGGGAGTTGAGATCATCTTACATACACAACAAACGTATAGACAATATATTAAATATTGCAGCTTACCTTGGATAACATACAGGCCAATTGAACAACATTTGTTAATTGAAGCTGCTGAATTCAAGGCTGAGTATGATAGCGAACAAGTACCGAGATTAATTAGTGAAGCTAACGCTGAACACTAGCAGCCTCGCGACGTGTCGCCCCTCAAGTGGGGCGGCACTTACGCTCGGCAATGGTATTTGCAGCCTGACTCTGGCATTACATAAGAGGAATATCAAATGATTAAGCGATTACATGAAGAACTATACTTACTAAAACGTAGACATGCAGGACTAACAGCTAGTAGAGAGGCTATGTATAACACATCAATACGAATGCGTACAATATACCAAGAAGATGTAGATAAGTACAATGCCTACCTTGCACACCTTACTACTAACATACTTAGAGTAGAGAGAAGGATTGCTAATCATGCCAACTCATAAGAAACAGCATTCTGTAGAGGTTATATTCCCTAGTAATGAAATAATAGAGATACTTAAAGATAAAGCTTCTCATCTACCAGTAACTAGTGGATTAGTA
>Ga0114999_10003924_pt1 | contig 18329 bp, 15 predicted proteins | sample ArcticOcean_MG_C_3_FD_89820 | JGI IMG/M metagenome (GOLD analysis project Ga0114999, IMG submission 89820) | Marine microbial communities from western Arctic Ocean - ArcticOcean_MG_CB8_126 | ecosystem: Environmental > Aquatic > Marine > Oceanic | place: Arctic Ocean: Canada Basin | collected...
CACACCAATCGGATTGAGAATAATGTCTACGGGTGTACCGTCAGGAAGGAAAGGCATGTCCTCCTGGGGCAAAATCTTGGCAACCACGCCCTTGTTACCGTGGCGTCCAGCCATCTTGTCGCCCTCGGAAATCTTCCGGGTTTGGGCGATCCACAGGCGAACGAGCTTGTTGACCCCTGGCGGCAACTCATCGCCGTCTGGCCTGCTCAGAATGCGTACGTCCATCACCTTGCCGCGCTCCCCATGAGGAAGCCTTAGCGAGGTGTCTTTTACGTCCCGCGCCTTCTCTCCGAAAATAGCCCGGAGCAGTTTTTCCTCGGCGCTCAGCTCTGTTTCACCCTTGGGAGTGATTTTGCCGACAAGGATGTCGCCAGGACCGATCTCGGCACCGACGCGGATGATGCCGTCTTCGTCGAGGTCACGCAGGCTCTCTTCGCCGACGTTGGGTATGTCCCGAGTTATCTCTTCGGGGCCCAGCTTGGTGTCTCTCGCTTCCACTTCGTGCTTCGTAATGTGGATGGAGGTGAACCGGTCGTCCTTTACGAGGTTTTCGCTCAGGATAATGGCGTCCTCGAAGTTGTAGCCTTCCCAACTCATGAACGCGACCAGCACGTTCTGACCCAGTGCCAGCTCTCCGCCGTCCGTGGAAGAGCTGTCACACAGCACGTCGCCCTTGTGCACGTAGTCGCCCCGGTTAACGATGGGGCGCTGGTTTATGCATGTGCCCTGGTTGGAACGCAGGAACTTGCGCATTTTAAAGACGTGTTCTTCGCCCGCATCATCGACGATGACGATGCGGTCGCCGGTCGACTCCTGCACAATGCCGTCGGTGTGCGAAACCATGAGTTGGCCGCTGTCTTTTGCCACTCGGCCTTCCATGCCAGTAGCCACCAGGGGCGTCTCCGGCCTGAGCAGCGGCACGGCCTGCCTCTGCATGTTCGAGCCCATCAGCGCACGGTTGGCGTCGTCGTGTTCCAAAAATGGGATCAGGGAAGTTGACACGCTTACGAGCTGCATGGGCGAAACGTCCATAAAGCCAACGTTGGCGGGCGGCTCCATGCCGACGTTGTCGCCCATCCTGGTCTCGACCCGGGGCGCTTTAAACTGCCCGTTATCGTCAATGGCCGAGTTCGCCTGTGCTATGTGCACGTTCTCTTCGGCGTCGGCCGAGAGGTAGACGATCTCACTGGGGTCGAACGAAACGTAGGCCTTGACCTCGAGGTCGTGTTTGGGCAGGGCCTGGATCCTCTTTAGGACCCGCTTGCTAATGTCGTTACCGCCGCGAAGGATAGTCTTGCCGTTCTCGCCGACTATGTCTTTGAGCGGCGTGCGGCCAAGCAGGCTATCGGCCTTGTTGGTTATCACCGTCTTAATAACCCGGTACGGCGTCTCGATAAAGCCGTACTGGTTGGTCCGCGCATACGTCGCGAGCGAACCGAGCAGCCCAATGTTGGGGCCCTCAGGGGTTTCAATCGGGCAGATACGGCCGTAATGGGAGTGGTGTACGTCACGGACGTCGAAGCCCGCCCGTTCTCGTGAAAGACCGCCGGGACCGAGAGCCGATAGTCGCCTCTTGTGCGTCAGTTCGGCCAACGGGTTGGTCTGGTCCATGAACTGCGAGAGCTGCGAGCCCCCGAAGATCTCGCGAACCGCCGCCACGACCGGCCGAATGTTTATCAGCGCGGCAGGCGTGGTCGTCGCCGGGTCCATCTGGGTGGTCATGCGCTCTTTTATGACCCTCTCCATGCGGAGAAGTCCGACCCGGACTTGGTTCTGGATCAGCTCACCAACCGCCCTGACCCGCCTGTTGCCGAGATGGTCAATGTCATCCGGGCCGCGGACGCCGTTGTTTATCTCCATCATTGTGCGCAACAGGCCAATGATGTCTTCCGGCGACAGGGTCCGGTCTTTGGTACCCTTCCCGTCGTTCAAGCGCCTGTTCAGCTTGTAGCGACCGACTCGGCCGAGGTCGTACCGGCGCGGGTTGAAGAACAGGTTCTCGAGCAGATTCCGGGCGTTCTCTACAGACGGGGGCTCGCCCGGCCTGAGCCGTCGGTAGAACTCGAGCAAGGCCTCGTCCTGGGAATCCACGGGGGTGTCCTTGGCGATCGTGGCCTTTACAAACGGATGGTCGAGGTCGGTATCGACATCCTTGAATATCTTGGCGACTTCTTCGTCCTTGGTGAAACCCATCGCCCGCAGAAGCATAGTGACTGGCGTCTTGCGCTTGCGGTCGACCTTCACCGAGATGACATCACGGTTGGAGGTGTCGAACTCCATCCAGGCTCCCCTATAAGGAATGAGCTTGGCGGAAGTCAGCACGCGACCCGAGTTGGGGTCTGTGTCCGTGGTGAAGTAAACACCCGGCGAGCGGACCAGCTGGCTGACAACAACACGCTCGGCACCGTTGATGATGAACGTGCCACTCTTTGTCATCATGGGGATGTCCCCGACGAAGAGGGTCTGCTGTTTTATCTCGCCCTGTCCTGGTCCCTGCGCCTTAATGCGCAGCTGCACGGTCACGTACAGGGGGGCCGAGAAGGTGATCTCATTCTCGCGGCACGCCTCTTCGGAGTGCTTCGGGTCCTGAAAGTAATGCGAAAGGAAGCTTAGTTCGAAGCGCCCTCCCGGAAAGTCCTCGATGGGCGAAATCTCGGAGAGAAGCTCGCCGAGACCTTCTGTCTTGAACCAGTCAAACGAGTCGATCTGAACCTGGATAAGGTTCGGAACCTCAAGTACGGATGGTATTCGGGCATATGATCGTTTTGGAGGTCCATTTTCAGTGGATTTAGGTCTGTTGCTTACAGCGGTTACCGGCAGAACGGAAGAGGCCATGCAGTACCACGCTCCCCATTGCGAATTGGATTAGGCTCAGTGCCAAAAAAAAAGGCGCACGTCGCTCACGTAGAAGCGATCGGCACAGTTGCGGTCGTGAAATGTTCAGGTAAAAAAAACGCAGAACACCTAAGGGCGTAAATCGACCAGATACGGAGTCTAGCACCAGCCCCACAATGTGTCAAACCACCCCTGTTTTAGGGGAGGTTTCTACCCATCACACCCGTAGGCAGCACCTGACCGTGACGGGCCTAAGCGTACCTCGTCACCCCGCATAATCCCGGCGGCGGCGACGGCTCCGGCAGCTATCTCAATGACTGTCGCTGCTTCAACTTCCGGACGGTAAATGGGCAGGTCGTCATCCGGCCCCGAGGGGGCGGACACGTTCTCGTGCAGGTCAACCACCGTGCAGTCGGCCCCTACCCAGATGAAGTCGAGCCCGAAGAGCATCCCCCGCATCCACAGCCCCGTCACCGAGCCGGACCCTGCATAAAAGAGCATACCGGCGTTCGGACCCAGCCCCAGCCTGCCGGACAGCCCGGCCTGGCGTTCTTCGGGAGTGACGGCTACTTGCAGTACCAGCTCGACATCGCCAACGACTGCCGTCAGTTTATCCAGCTCTTGGGAGCCAGACTCAATCTCCGCAGCAGCCGTCTGCCGGGCGATGACCACCAGCGGCGTCCCGGCCGCGCCGTCGCAGGCCCCCAGTACGAACGAAAGCACCAGCACGGGCAGCAGGAACGCCCCAATGCCCGGGATGGGACGCACGCGAGTCAGGCCAGTTCTACTCGTGTCGCACCGTCACCGCCGCGCCCCGGCTTTTCTGGCGCATATTCCGTGACGAGCGAGTGGCGTGCGAGCTGTTCACGCACCACCTGCCGCAGCACACCGGTGGCCCGGCCGTGAATGATGCGCACACTAGACAGCCCGTCCCTGATCGCACGGTCGAGGAAAACCTCGACTTCCAGTTGGGCGGCCTCGGCGCGCATGCCCCGCAGGTCCAACTCGGTCGTCCCCAGCGCAGGCCCGAGGGAGGCGGACACCATAAGAGCCCCCGGTTCGGCATTGCCCCTGGCCCGACCCTGGGCAGTCGGGACCTGGGCAGTCGGGACCAGGCGGCTCAGTTCCAGCCGCAGCCGTACGCTCCCCATCAGCACCTCTGCCTCCCCGATCTCGGCATCTACGGCCTGCACCGTACCGGTCGCCCCCAGCCCTCTTACCTCGACGAGGACGCCCTTCTCAATTGTCGTTGGAATCAGGCTCTCAGAAGCTGACGAGTCGGGCACAACTGGCTCTAACTTCGCCGACTCCTCTTCATGCAGTTCGGTTATCTCTGTCTTCGCAGTCGCCAGGTCATCTTTTACCGAGTCCAGCACCGAACGGTCGATTGAGTCGGCGGCCACCACGTTGCCTATGTTCCATGACAACGCCGCCTCGGCCCTCTTGAGGCGAGACGTGAGGTCGTTGTGACGCGCTACCAGTTCGCCGTGCATTGCCTCGACCATTTCGTTTTTCCTGGCGTTAAAGGCCGCTCGCTGTGCCTCCAGTTCCACTCTTGCCCGCTCGGCGGACTCGGTGGCGACTTCTGCTTCAGCCAGCTTTAGATCGACAGCGGCCCGTTCCCGCCTGAGTTCCTCTATGGACTCCTCGTACTGGGCGGACTTGGCGTCTATGTATGAACCCGCTGCGTCGAGAACATCTCTGGGCATGCCCAGTCCGGCCGCGACCGACATGGCGTAGCTGCGTCCCGGAATGCCCATAGTCAGGCGGTAGGTGGGCGCGAGCGTGTCCGGGTCGAGGTCAACGCTGGCGTTCTCCATGCCGACCGTTGCCTCGGCATGAGCGGCAACGGAGCGATGGTGCGTGGTGACGATGGTGGGCACCCTACGGTCGGCCAATCGGTCCAACACAGCTCTCGCGAGGGCGGCCCCCTCTTCGGGGTCGGTACTGGCGCCCAGTTCGTCGAGCAGCACCAGTGAGTCAGGCCCGGCGTTATCGAGAATCCCGATCACCCGGCGAATGTGCGAACTGAACGTCGAGACACTGCCCTCAATACTCTGGTGATCCCCGACGTCCACGTACAGGCCGTCGAATATGGGCAGAACCGCCTCGTCAGTCGGCACCTGCAGGCCCGACTGATTCATCGCCACCAGCAGGCCGACGGTCTTCATAGCCACGGTCTTGCCGCCGGTATTCGGGCCGGTGATTACCAGTACCGACGAATCGGGCAGCGCCGACGTGCCGGGCTGGTCGTCAGATGTCGTTTTATGGCGGCCGATCTCAATGGACAAAGGAACGGCATCTTTCCCCAGCAGCGGGTGACGGGCCGCCACCAACCTCAGGGTCTGCCCGTTCGACCCATTTGGCCCTTCTGGCAGTTGAGGAGTTACACCCCGGGTCCGAATCCCATACCGGGCGCGTGCCAGGACAAAGTCAATTTCACCCGTTAGCTCCGAGCCCAGCATGTAGGCCTCGCCAGCAAGGCCGACCTTTTCCGAGAGGTCGGCCAGCACCCTGGCGGTCTCGCGCTCTTCCTCTAGCGACAGTTCGCGCCAGCTATTACCAAGATCGACAGTTGCGAGCGGCTCGACGTAAACGGTGGCCCCGGTGTTGGACGCGTCGTGCACTATGCCCGGCACTCGATGCCGCAAATCCGAACGAACCTGCAACACGAAGCGGTCTCCACGCATGGAGATGACCTGCTCTTGCAACGCCGACTGGAGGTCCGAGCGGACTATCTTCCCCAGCGCGGAAGTCACGTGCTCATACGCATTGCGCACGCTTGAACGCAGCCTACGGAGTGCCGGGGTGGCGCTGTCCATCACCTCGCCCCGATCGTCAATGGCCCGCCTTATGTTTGACTCAACGTCCGAGAGATCGGGAATGCGACCGGCCATGGTGACCAATTTCGGGGCCAGTGTTTCAGTGCGCAAAGACCGAGAAGAACGGACCGAGCCCGCTGCAAGAGAGGCGGGAGAGGTGAGAGAGGCCGAGCCCAGTCGGGCGGCCCGGAACTGCACGGCAATGGCGGCGGCTACATCTAGCAGCTCTTCGCCGGACAACACGCCGCCTAGCGCTGCTCTGCCCACCGCTTGGGCCGGGTCGGCGGCGAGCGTCAGGTCGAGGTCACCGACTTCGTCCAGCAGGAGCCGTCCCTGGGCGGTCTCATCGTGAAGGGCCGCAACTGTGTCCGGGTCGAAGGACGGTGCGAGCGAGGACGCCCTGTGCCTAGCAGGCCCATAACGCACCTGCCGCGCCAGGTCGGCCCGAATGACGGGCCAGTCGAGCAGACCTAAAGTTTCTTCAATCAACTGGGCAAGGGTGTGGCACGGTCGAGAGGCTCAATACGAACATCATGGAAGGCGAGGTCTCTGAAGGGGTCACTCAGGCAGGGTGGTCGTGCTCAGGCGGGAACGCGGTGTTCATGCGCCCGGTAGCTTATTGGGGGAACCCATCTCAGAAAGACTGGCATGTTATCATAACCGCTTCTATCGAAGGGCAATTTTGTCGGCCATCTGAACCCGGCCCAACAAGCAACAAATTAGACTCACATTTATCTGTCGCGGGACTTTCTGAATTGGAAAACATCACCGTAAAAACGGCGGCCACATCCGCCAACATTGGGCCGGGTTTCGACTGCATGGCCATGGCCCTGGACATCTGGAACTCGACGACCGTGCAGGTTCTCCCGCCCGGTACCGGGCCAACGTACGAAGTGAACGGGCACGGCGCGGAGTACTCCGACGACATGTACGCCAAGTTGGTGCAGCGCTGCTTCGAACTGCCGTTCACCCGAACCGGCAGAGAGGCCCCGTCTGTGAGCATCGTCTGTCACAACGAAATCCCCGCTGGCAAGGGCCTGGGTAGCAGCGCCGCCGCCATAGTGGCGGGCCTGGTAGCCGGGGACGCCATCTCCGGGGCCAGCCTCAGTGAGCAACAGTTGCTCGACCTCGCTGTCGAGGTTGAAGGGCACCCCGACAACGTGGTCGCCGCCATGTACGGCGGCTGCCGCATAGTGGTGCCTTCCGAGGGCCATTTCGCCACCGCCGAGGTACCGGTGCCTGACGAGATACGAGCCGTGCTGTACGTACCCGACCGGCCGATGCCCACCAAGCAGGCCAGGGAGATACTGCCCGACAAGATCGACCGGCAGGACGTGGTCTTCAATCTCGGTCGTGTTGGCTTGCTCGTGCGAGCACTCACCACGGGCGACCTGTCCATGCTGCGCATTGCCACCGAAGACAGGCTGCACCAGCCGTTCAGGGTGGAGCAGTTCTTCGGCCTGAAAAACATCTTTGCCGCGGCCCGCGCGGCCGGTGCCCTGGGGGTATTTCTCTCGGGTTCCGGCTCCAGTGTGCTGGCCCTCACGGCCGGGCACGAACTGACCGTCGGCTACGAAATGGCCGACGCCGCAGATAAGTCGGGTATTGTAGGTGACGTGCGCATCTCCAAACCCACCAGCCTCGCATTTCAGACTCTTAGTACCTCGGAGGCCTCGTAGACCGGTCGGTTCCGGTCAAGACGAGCGTTTCCTATGGCGGGTGTGGTTGTACAAAAGTACGGAGGAAGCTCGCTCGCCGACGCAGACGCCGTCAGGCGAGTCGCCAGGCGGATTGCGGCCCGACGCAACTCCGGTGACGACGTGGTCGCGGTGGTCTCGGCCATGGGCGACCAGACCGACGAACTGACTGCGTTGGCGCTTGAGGTCAACGACCGACCGGACCGGCGCGAACTCGACGTGCTGCTTTCCACCGGAGAGCTGGTCTCCTGCACGCTCACGGCCATGGCCCTGAACGCCCTGGGCCAGCCCGCCAAGTCCCTCGCGGGCTGGCAGGCGGGCATCCACACCACCAGTCGCTACGGTCGAGCGCAGATATCCAGCATCGACGTCTCACCCATTCGCAGAGAGTTAGATAGCGGCAACATCGTGGTGATAGCCGGGTTCCAGGGAATCGCCGACGACCAGGACGTAACAACTCTGGGCCGGGGTGGCTCAGATACGACTGCAGTCGCAATAGCCGCAGCCCTCGGTGCCGAACGGTGCGAGATATACACAAACGTGGACGGCATCTACACCGCCGACCCCAAGTTCGTTCCCGCAGCCCACAAACTGGACGAGATAGGCTTCGAAGAGATGCTGGAAATGGCCAGCTACGGGGCCAAAATGCAGCCACGGGCGGTTGAACTGGCTATGGTGTACAACGTTCCCACATACGTTGCCTCCAGCTTTACCGAAACCCCGGGCACCCTGATACACGAAGGTGCGGACAATATGGATGAAAACATCGACGGAGATCGGGTAGGCGAAGTACGCAAAAAGGTCCGGGGCATTGCCACGGACAAGGGCTTCGTCAAAATAACCATGCTGGGCGTTCCCGACCGGCCAGGCCTCGCGGCCAGGGTTTTCGAGCCCCTGTCGGCCGCCGACGTCAGCGTCGATGAAATAGTCATGAACGCCGGGTCCGACGCGGTCACAGACTTTACCTTCACCGTCACGGGGGCCGATCTGGAGCGCGCACTCGAAGTGGTGCAACCAATGACAGAGGAAATGGGCGGACGCGGTGTGGTGAGCACCGGCGGCCTTGCGAAAGTCAGCATTGTCGGCACGGGCATGCGCGACGAGCCCGGCTACGCGTCCCGCATGTTCGGGGCCCTCGCCGAACACGGCATCAATATCGAACTAATTACCACCTCGGAAATCCGCATCACCTGCATCGTTTCAGAGCGACACGTGGGAGACGCGGCGCGGGCTCTGCACGCAGTCTTCGAGCTCGGATAGAGACGGGCAAAATGTACCTGTCGATCATCGTCCCGGCCTACAACGAGGAGGCCCGGATAGATGACTCGCTGCGCAAGCTAATTGCCTATCTGTCATCCCAGGACTACTCGTGGGAGGTGCTCGTCGCCGACGACGGTAGCGCCGACGCAACTGCCTCCCTCGTTGAGGCCCATAGCACCGACGAACGCGTACGACTACTGCAACTCCCCCACAGGGGCAAAGGCGGCGCAGTCAAGGCGGGCATGCTGCAGGCAAAGGGCCGTTACCGCATGATGTGCGACGCCGATCTCGCCATGCCCGTTGAATGGATAGCCGGGTTCGTTGAGGCCATGGAGCGGGGGCACGACGTGATCATCGGCTCTCGTCAAATTCAGGGCGCGCGCAGGTTCGACGAGCCCGCTTCCCGCCACCTGATGGGCAGGCTGTTCAACTGGTGCGTGCGCCTAGTAGCGGTCGCAAATTTCCAGGACACCCAGTGCGGCTTCAAGTGCTTTTCGGCCGAGGCCGCAGAGAGGCTCTTCCCGCTCCAACGCTCCACCGGCTTCGGCTTCGACGTGGAGATACTGTTCCTCGCGTCTCGGGCCGGTTTGGACGTAATTGAGACCCCCATCGACTGGTACCACCAGCCCAACAGCAAAGTGCGGCCGGTTATAGACGCCGCCCTTATGCTCAAAGACGCCCTGGCCATTCGGCTAAACTCTGCCTTGGGGCGATATTAACGCGACCAATGGCTAGACCAATGGACACTGGCATCGACAAAACCCAGGACAACTCGCTGGCCGATTGGCCCAGCATCACCGTCGTGGTGCCGACCTACAACGAGGCCGAGAACCTGCCAGAACTGGCGGCCCGCCTGTTCTCGCTGGACATCGGCGATGTGCAGCTGCTGGTCGTCGACGACGGCTCGCCCGATGGCACAGCAGACATCGCTAGAGGGCTATCAGACGAGCACCCCGGCCACGTAAGCGTCCTAGAGCGGTCCGGCAAGCTGGGTCTGGGCTCGGCATACGTCGAGGGCTTTGCCCAGGCGCTCCAGAACCGCCCCGACTACGTGTTCCAGATGGACGCCGACCTGTCCCACCCTGTCGAAGAGCTACCCGGCATGCTGGCCGAACTGGCCGACGCAGACGTCGTCGTCGGCTCGCGCTACACCAGTGGCACAACGGAAGCGGGCACGGAAGCGGGCTGGGGGATTCACCGGGTACTGATAAGCGCACTGGGAAATCTTTCAATTCGCCTGGTCGCCGGGCTCCGGGTGAAAGACGCGACCTCCGGGTTCAAGGGCTTCAGGGCAGAAGCGCTGCGGGGGCTCGACATGAGCCGCTTCCACTGCAAGGGCTTCGGCTTCCAGGCCGAGGTGGCCTTCGCCTGTCAGTCGCAGGGTTACAGGGTGCTAGAGCACCCGTTCATATTCTCTAACCGGCTGTACGGCGAGTCCAAAATGAGCCTCGGAATAGTGGTCGAGGCAATGTGGCGACTGGTCCTGCTACGCATCAAAACGACCGTGCTATCCACCTAGTCTCTTCGGCTCACGTGGGTGTTTCCCCTTTAGTTTTGGGTGCGACAACGGTGAATTTCTCATTGCGGACCCGTATACGATGCGCTAAGATTCGCCGACTTTTACAGGGAAGCGAAACCCACGGAGCACGATGATGAGGGCTGCACAGGCCGCAATTGTTAGAGAACAGGTAAGTGCCGACAAGGGCAAACAGGCTGTCGAATTGGCCCTTGCAGGCAACTGGTCCGAGGCCGCCGAGGCCAATCGGAAAATTCTCGCCGACCAGCCGGGAGACATCGAAGCCCACAACCGCCTGGGCAAGTCCCTGTCCGAAATCGGTGCCATAGACGAAGCCGTCGCGGCCTTCCAGCAGGCTCTGTCCCTGTCGCCCCACAACCGCATCGCTCGCAGAAACCTCCAGCGCCTCTCCACACGCACCGGCCCCGGCCCCGCTTCGGCGGGGGTTGCGCCCAGGTGGACCGGGCCGAGGGGGACCGGGCGCAAGAGCCGCGCGGCGGGCACATCCCGAGCCGCCGCAGGAGAAGAGGCGGGTAAGTCCGGGGTGGTCCCGCTGGTCAATCTGGGCGAACCACAGGTCGTGGCTCGACTGGCACCCGGTGACGCCGTCGAATTGGAATCAACCGGCAACGTTATCAGGGCAATGACTGGAGACGGCGTTCGTCTCGGGCAGGTCGAGCCACGGCTCGGCGCTCGAATCTCCAGGCTAATGGCCGGGGGGAACAGATACGAAGCCGCACTCAAAGAGACCGACGAGGGCGATGTGACCCTGCTAATCAGGGAGGTCTATCAGCACCCGTCCCAGATAGGGGTCGTATCGTTCCCCATCACGGTTGGCCAAAACGCCGGGGAAACCGGCTCCGATAAGGCAAAAAGCGGCGGAGCGGGCACGGGCACCGGTGAGCCCAACAGCGCAGACCTGCAGAGAATGGGCGCGTCTAAGGACTGGTCTAACGACGACACAGAGCCCGGCGATGACGAGGCCTTTTCAGCCCCCGACGTTCAGCGAATCATCAACTCGTCCGGCGACCCGGCCGGGGGGGTAACCCCCTAGTTAGTTTTTTCGGGCTCTTTGGGCCCCTCGGCCGGCCCTTGGGGCCCATCGGCGGGGTCGGCAGCGAGGGGCCTCGGCCGGAAGTAGATCCCCCACCTCTGCATGGCGTCTCGAATGCGGGGCTCGTCCAGTTCCACCAGGTCCTTAAAGAACCCTGCGAGCGAGTGGGCGTGCCGTAACTCGTCTGTGCACACCCAGCTGGCCTCCGAGGGCACCACGTAGATCAGGCCATTCTGGTGCTTGCACTCGACCTCGACGCGGTGTCCGCCGGAATCCCTCTTGACCGTCAGTCCAAACTGGCTCATCGAACCCCCGTCTACTCCGAATCATTTCGTTGATCACTCGTCTATCCCCCCCTGAATCGCAGGCCCGAATCGCAGGGGGGGGGAACTGGCAGACAATATTAACGTAGTCGGCCCTGGTTTCCATTAAGATGGGCCTGCCAAGAGACGCGGAGGAAAGACGTGGAGGAAACACACTTGGACAACGATACGAGCAGACCGGGGCCGCACTACGCCGGACCGGACCTGACGCTGTACAAGTTCCCCAGCGGTCCGTACAACAACAACGCCTACCTGCTCGTCTGCCCGCAGACCAACCGGAGCATCGTCATCGACACGCCCGGGGAGGCCGACGATCTTATCGAGGCAACGAAACGCACACAGGTGCAGGCCGTCCTAATCACCCACGGCCATTTCGACCACCTGATGGGTTACCAAGACGTCGTGCCGGAACTGGGTGCGCACGTGGGCATCGGCTCGGGCGACATCGGCGACATGCCTTCACCTCCCCAGATAGTCGTCCGCGATGGGGACGAATTTACGGCTGGCACGATCAAACTCACGGCCATCGCCACGCCCGGCCATACGCCCGGTTCGACCTGCTTCATCGTCGGGTCGCACCTGTTCACAGGCGACACACTGTTCCCCGGAGGTCCGGGAAAGTCCGGCTCGCCAGGGGCGTTCAAACAGCTGGTGCAGAGCATCACATCCCGTCTGTTTTTACTCGACGGTGCCAGCACTTTCTACCCCGGCCACGGTGCCGACGGGCTGCTAAAAGACGCCAAAAACGAATACGCCACCTTCGCCGCAAGGCCTCACGCTAGCGACCTGCATGGAGACGTAACCTGGCTGGAGAGCTAAGAAGAGACGTAGACGTACTGGTCATAGGCGCCGGTGTCATCGGCGTCTGTAGTGCTTACTACCTGCTCAAGGCCGGGCGCGAGGTCACAATTGTCGACCGCGAGGGCGTGGCCGCAGGTAGCTCTTTCGGTAACTCCGGCCTTATCGTCCCCAGCCACTCCATTCCCCTGGCCGCGCCCGGCATCATCACCAAGGGTCTGCGCTGGCTAATGGACCCCGGAAGCCCCTTCTACGTAAAGCCGCGCCTCAGTCGCGACCTGGCATCGTGGCTGTGGCGCTTCCAGGCCGCCGCCCGCAGGGGGCCCATGGAACGGTCGGTACCGGTGCTCGCCGACCTCACCCTGGCCAGCGCCAAGATCTATCGCGAACTAATCCCTGAAGAGGGCATCGAGTGCCACTACATGGACCGGGGGTTGCTCGGTCTCTATTCCACCAACCACGGCCTGGCCGAGGGCATGGAAGAGGCCGACATAATGCGGCGACACGGAATCGATTCTCGCAAGCTCTCACCCGAAGAGGTGCTGGAAATTGAGCCCACGGTGAAGCCAGGCATCAAGGGCGGCGTGCTGTACGAGACGGACTCCAACTTTGAACCGGCCAGTTTCGTGCAAGGCATGGCCCGCGCGGTCGTGGCTATGGGCGGCAAAATCGAGTCGGGCCTTTCGGTTGATGCGCTCTCAACAAACGGCAGACGGGTGACCGAGATCGTCGCCGGTAACGTTCGCTACCGGGCACAAGAAATTGTGCTGGCAGCGGGGTCCTGGTCGCCCCAGATCGGCAAGCAGCTCGGCATCAGCCTGCCCGTACAGCCCGCCAAGGGCTACTCCATCACCGTCACGCCAGCACAGGGGGCAAAGGCCCCCGCCATTCCCTTAATGGCGCACGAGGCCAGGGTCGGTATTGCGCCTATGGGCCCGGACCTGCGTATGGCGGGAACCCTGGAACTATCGGGCCTGAACACAAATATCGACAGGCGGCGGGTTAAGGCCATCGTCAAGGGTCTCAGTCGCTACGTGACCGGCGTCGAAGACGCGCCCATTGACGGCGACAACGTCTGGTGCGGCATGCGTCCATGCACACCTGACGGCCTCCCCATAATCGGCAGACCAGAGTCGCTGGACAACCTTGTGGTCGCCACCGGCCACGCCATGATCGGGATGACGCTCGGCCCCATAACCGGTCGTCTCGTTTCCCAGATCGCCGCGCACTCGGAGCCAGAACTGGATACAGCCCCCGTCTCCCCGGACCGTTTCGCTTAGAATCGATAGGATGAATAATCGTATCGACACCACCCTGTCTGCCTTGAAGGCGTCAGGCACCACCGCGCTCGCTCCGTTCGTGACCATCGGCTACCCCAACCTTGACGTTTCTATAGACGTTGCGCGGGCAGCGCTGGGGGCCGGTGGCGACATGCTGGAACTGGGTGTGCCGTTTAGCGACCCGCTGGCGGACGGTCCGACCATTCAAAGGACCAGTGCCCAGGCGCTCGCGGGCGGCGTAACGGTGCGCAAGTGCCTTGACTCGGTCGCAAAATTGCGAGACTCGGGCATCGATGCGCCACTCGTCCTGATGGGCTACATGAACCCGTTCCTGCACTACGGGCTGGAGAGCTTCGTCAAGGACGCCGCCGGTGCAGGCGCTGACGGGCTGATAGTTGCCGACCTGCCACCGGAAGAATCGGCCCCGCTTCGGTCGCTATGCAAAAACGCTGGCATGCACCTAATTCCCCTGCTGGCCCCCACCAGTACCGAAGAGCGCATCAAGACCGCTTGCGCGGGTGCTGGAGGCTTCATATACTGTGTTAGTTTGGCCGGTGTTACAGGCGCCCGTGGGCAAATGGCCGAGGGCGTACGCAGGCTGGCCGAGCGAATCAAAACACACTCCGATCTGCCCGTTTTAGTGGGCTTCGGCGTCTCAACGAGCAAGCACGTAAATGACATCTCCAAATTCGCCGACGGGGCGGTCTTCGCAAGCGCCATGCTCGACGCAGTAGGCAAGGCTCCTCCTGAACGCGCGGCCCAGGTCGCGGGCGATTACGTTCGCAGCCTCCGGGGCAGCGCAGGGGCCAGTGCCGGAGTGAAGCCTTGAGAGTTCGCGGCATCCGGGGCGCCACAACCGCCGACTCCAACACGCAAGAGGCCATCGTCGATGCGACTGCCGAGCTACTCACCGAGATAGTGGCCCGCAACGACTTTGAAACCGATGACATCGCCGCGGCCACTTTCACCGCGACGGTCGACCTGAACGCCGAGTTCCCGGCCATGGCGGCGAGAGTTCGGCTGGGCTGGACCGACGTGGCACTCATGTGCGCACAGGAAATGCAGGTACCCAACGGCCAGGCGCGGTCAATAAGGGTGATGATTTTGGTCAACACCGACAAACAGGCAAAAGAGCTTCACAACGTGTACCTCAAAGGCGCGGTCAACATGCGCAAACGGGACACTGACAACGATGGGAGGACCACGAATTGATAGTCGTAATGACTCCGGGTAGCCCTCAGGGCCAAATCGAGGCAGTCCAAACGCATCTGACCAATAGGGGTCTGAGGGCACACATGTCCGAGGGCGTCGAACGCCAGATCATAGGAGTAGTCGGGTCGATAGGCCCGGAACTTCAGGACGAACTCGAGGTAATGGACGGTGTGAGCGAGGTACTGCGTATTTCCAAGCCCTACAAGCTCTCCGCCCGCGAGTTCCACCCCGAGGACACGGTCGTCAGCATCGGCGAGGCCGGTGTAAAGATCGGCGGCGGCGAGTTCTGCGTGTTCGCAGGCCCCTGCGCCATCGAGGACGAAGAGCAACTAGTGTCCACGGCCAAAGCTGTGCAGGCGGCCGGGGCGAAGGTCCTGCGGGGTGGTGCCTTCAAGCCGCGAACGTCTCCCTATAGTTTCAGGGGAATGGGCGAGGACGGCCTCAAGCTGATGGCAACGGCCCGCGCCGAGACAGGCATGCCAGTCATCACCGAGGTCATGTCCGAGCGCGACGTCGAGCTGGTCGAACGTTACTCCGACGTCATTCAGGTAGGCGCCCGCAACATGCAGAACTTCGCGCTACTCGACCAGGTCGGCAAGACGCGCAAGCCGGTAATGGTCAAGCGCGGCTTCTCGGCCACATACGAAGACTGGCTGCTCGCCGCCGAGTACGTCATGGCCGGTGGCAACGAAGACGTCATCCTGTGTGAGCGTGGCGTGCGAACCTTCGAGACCTTCACCCGCAACACCATGGACATAAACGCCATGCCGGTCATAAAGCGGCTAAGCCACCTGCCCATCGTCGCCGACCCCAGCCACGCGACAGGCAAGTGGTACCTGGTCAGCCCCGTGGCCTGTGCCAGCGTGGCAGCGGGTGCGGACGGTCTCATCATCGAGGTGCATCCCAACCCGGACACGGCGATGTCCGACGGTGCCCAGTCGCTCACGTTCGAGAACTTCGCGGCATTAATGCAGCAGTCCGAAGCGATCAGGGCAGTGGTCACGCCCCACGCCACAAGTAGCTGACCGGGCACCGATAGCGAAGCGACCAATTGCGAGGCGATGAGGCCTTGACCGAAGAAGACGAACAGGCAGAGCGAAGCGGAACACAAAGCGAAGAGCCCGCTTTTAAAGGGCTAACGCTCCCCCAGAGCGAGCGGGCCGCGCAGCGTGGCTCCGCTGTCACCGTCGGGGTGTTCGACGGTGTCCATCGCGGGCACGTGCACCTCGCCAACGTACTCATGGCGCGCGCGCGCGCTGGGGGTTCTGGGGGCCTGGGTTCGGTCGTCGTGACCTTCCGCAACCACCCTTTATCGGTGCTGCGGCCCGACTTCGAGCCCAAGTATTTATGCTCGGTGAAAAACCGTATTGAGATGTTGACCGCCACCGGCGTCGACGCAGTGGTAGACGTGGAGTTCAACGCAAAACTTGCCGAGCTACCGGCTGCCGAGTTCGTACAGCTTTTGTGTGACAGGCTGAACATGAAGGCACTGGTGATCGGGCCAGACTTCGCACTCGGCCGGGGCCGGGAGGGCGACATCGCGTTCCTAACCGCGATGGGTAAAGAGGCCGGGTTCGAAGTAGAGGTGGTCGAGCCCCTGGACGATGGCGGCGTTAGAGTCGACAGCACCAGGGTGCGCAAAGCGCTCTTTGTTGGAGATGTCTCTGGCGCGGCTCACCTGCTGGGCCGCAACTTCACCCTCACCGGCACGGTTGTAAAAGGCGTCGGACGGGGCGGACCACTGGGCTTTCCAACGGCTAATTTGCAGACCCCAGAAGGGCTGGCGGTGCCGGGCAACGGCATCTACGCCGTCTGGGCGCACGTCCCCGGTGATCTTGACGGCCCCGACGCCGGAGAGACCCGACGGTTGGCGTGCGCTACCAGCATCGGCGTTAACCCGACATTCGAAGGGTCGGAGCGCACCGTGGAAGCGTTCGTCCTAGGCTACGATGGCGACCTGTACGGGTCGCAGTTGACGCTGGAGTTCGTCCAGCGCCTGCGCGACGAAGAGCGGTTCGACTCGGTCGAAGGGTTACAGCAGCAAGTTGACCGTGACGTGGCCCAGGCCAGGGCCATATTGAGTGCCGAACACCAAGCGGGAGCGAAGAGAGCAATATGACCGACCAGTCCACCATCGAGTCGGCTCTGAGCCGGGGTGTCGTCGAGGTCATCGGCGAAGGCGAGTTGCGCAAGTTGCTCGCCAGGGGGGAACCGCTGCGGCTGAAGATGGGCTTCGACCCGACCGCCCCGGACATCCACCTAGGCCACGTGGTGGGGTTGCGCAAGCTGCGACAATTCCAGGAGATGGGCCATAAGGTGGTGCTCATAATCGCCGACTGGACGGCCCGCATCGGCGACCCGACTGGCCAGTCGGTGACCCGTCCCATGCTCACGGCCGAACAGGTGAAGGCCAACGCCGAAACCTACCTCGTCCAGTTCTTCAAGGTGGTCGATAAAGCACGCACCGAGGTGCGCTGGCAGAGCGAGTGGTTCGCCGACTTCGGCCTGAGCGACGTGGTGGGGCTGACCAGCAGGTTCACCGTTGCCCAATTTCTTGCACGAGAAGACTTTTCTGAGAGGTTCAAAAACCAAAAGCCAATCGCCATCACAGAGTTCTTGTACCCCCTGCTCCAGGCCTACGACTCGGTCATGGTCAAGGCCGACGTCGAGTTCGGCGGCACCGACCAGCGCTTCAACCTGCTCGTCGGCCGCGACCTGCAGGGCATGATGGGCCAGCGCCCGCAGAACTGCTTGCTCGTGCCCATCCTGCCCGGCACCGACGGTGTGCGGAAAATGAGCAAGAGCCTGGGCAACTACATAGGCGTGGACGAGCCACCGGCGGACATGTACGGCAAGACCATGTCGCTACCCGACGAGATGGTCGACACGTTTTTTGAGTTGCTCACCGACATGCCAGACGACGAAGTGGCTTCGATAAAAGCGACCATAAAGGCCGGGACGACAAACCCCATGGACCTGAAAAAGCGACTGGCTCAGACCCTCGTGGCAACGTTTCATAGTGAACAGGACGCCGCGCGAGCACAGGCCCATTTCGAGCGCACCGTGCAAGCAGGGCAAGCACCGGCCGACGTGCCCGACATGGCGCTTCCGTCAATGGCGGACCGGGCGCAAAAGCGCCTCAGCGCGTTTCTCGCCGAGGCCGGTCTGGCGGCGAGCGGTGCTGATGCCAAGCGGCTGATCGACCAGCGGGCCGTCAGCCTGAACGGCAACCTATTAGAGAGCAACATAACGACGGACGGCCTTACCGAAGGCGTCCTGAAGGTCGGCAAACGACAGTTTGTTCGACTGGTCGAGCCATAGGAGACAGAGACGAGTGACCAACCTGCGCATACCGGGCCCCATACCAGTACCCGACGATGTTCTTGAGGAGATGGGGCGGCCGATGATGAACCATCGCGGCCCCCAGTTCAAAGAGATTCTGCTTCGCGTCACCGAGCGGCTCAAGACCGTTTACGCCACCAGTGGCGACATGTACATTCTCTCGTCGTCCGGCACCGGTGCCATGGAGGCG
>Ga0114999_10003925_pt1 | contig 18325 bp, 17 predicted proteins | sample ArcticOcean_MG_C_3_FD_89820 | JGI IMG/M metagenome (GOLD analysis project Ga0114999, IMG submission 89820) | Marine microbial communities from western Arctic Ocean - ArcticOcean_MG_CB8_126 | ecosystem: Environmental > Aquatic > Marine > Oceanic | place: Arctic Ocean: Canada Basin | collected...
ATCGAGACGCCGTGGGAGTTACCTGAGTCGGCTCGTACCTTCGCCGCTGAATTGCCCGACCATCTAAACAGTTATGCCGATGGCTATGTCGGCATCGATCCCGGCTGGAAAGCCGACTGAAAACCTGTTGCTCCCCGGTGCCAGCGGCGGTCTCGTTTTGCCGAGCACGGCATCGAGGAAAGCGAGATGCGGATCAGCGTCGCGCCAGCGGTGACGAAGCGGAATCATACTGGCAGGGCGTGCAAATTTTCGTCAACCATGCGGAAATCGCCTAGCGCTCCGGCGTCGAACACGTGGTCGAAGCAGAGCGCCTCGAACGGAGAGCGATCAACTTTCGTGGCCCCATCAAAATGACACGCCTCGTCCTTCCGGGCATGCGGAAGCGATAGGAGGGCCGGATTCTCAATGTATTTTCCGTGGGGGCATGATGGCGAGGCCGATGTCGGCTGGCGACTCCAGTGGGCGGCCATCGCCCTGGGTAGCTTGCTGCGTGCCAGGATGAGTGCACCTGCCGGCTCTGTTCACCTAGCCAAGCGATCTGCCCAGCGAGAGCCTGTGGATGTGGGACATTCACCAACGCAACTTCGTCAAAAATCTCTGCCTCCTTGGCGTCTGTCTGCAGTTTCTTCCTCATCGTACCGGGTGCCTGAGTCTGGACGCGTATTTGCGCGGCGAATTGACCTTGCGGCCATAAGGTGCGGGCCCGTACTTACAAGACTGTATCCGCAGCATAGGACGATGTAGTTTTTTGCTTCTTTTTCTCGATCCCGTTTCGGAACCCAATGACCCGGCCCCTTGTCTACGTAAAGTCTGATCTTGAACAGGCCCATCTCGGCTCACCAGAACGTGCGACTGCCCTCGGCCGACTCAAAGACGTGGCCGAGATCGTCTACTACGATGGCGTACTCGACGGGGACCGCGCCGATGAACAACTCATCGCCATTCTCGCTGGTGGCCAGTGGATCGAGCCCGCTTTCTACGGCGCTTGTTCGAGGTTGCGACTCGTCGCCCGCTGGGGCGTCGGCTTTGAGAAGACCCGCATCGAGGTAGCCACCGAACACGGAGTCCTCGTGTCGATCTCACCGATGCACATGAACACAGTCGCCGAGTACGCCCTGACCCAGTGGCTGGCGACGCTTAAACGCATCCATACACTAAATCGCCATGCCCACGCCGGCGACACGGCGATCATGACCACGTATGAGGCGGAGGGCTCCTGCCTCGGGATCTACGGCTTCGGTCGCATCGGTCAGGAAATGGCCAAACGCGCGCGCCCCCTTCTGGGAGACGGCGGCCGTCTGCTCGTCTACGACGTGCGGCCCGATATCGGCGAATTGGCCGACAAGTTCGGCGCCGAAGTGGTCGCAGATCCGGTCGAACTATTTCGCCAGTGTGACTGCGTCTCCCTGCACATGTCCGGCGACGAACCTGTCGTTTTCTACGAGCAACTTGTCGAGATGCAACCCCACGCGAGTCTGATCAATCCCTCTCGTGGCAATCTGGTCTTGGATGCCGACGTGAAGCGAGCCCTCGATGAGGATCGTCTTGCCTACTACGTCATCGACGATCCTCTGACCGATGCCCGCACGATCTACATCGATCACCCGAAAGTGATCGCCACCAATCACAATGCAGGAATCACGGGCGCCTCCATGGCTCGCCTCGATGCCTGCACTGTCGATCAAATCCTCGACGTGATCGCCCGTCGTGAACCACCACATGTGCTCAACACCGAGGCCCTACAGCACCCTCGAGTGCAGGCGTGGCTCACAGAATGACGGCCGCCGAGGCAGAGACCTACCTGCACGATCACATCCCCCTGTCCAAGGCGATGAATGTGCGCGTTGATCGCCTCGATGAGGTCGGCGTGAAACTCACGGCGCCCCTGGCACCCAACATCAATCATCGCGGCACCGTTTTCGGTGGCAGTGCGGCTGCTGTGGCGATGCTCGCCGGTTGGGCTCTCGTGCACGCCCACCTCGAGGGCAACCCGGATGTCCGTTTGGTGATCCGTCGGCAGCAAATGGACTTCGATGCGCCCCTGGATGGTGATTTTGAAGCGATCTGCGACGACCCGGGCGACGAGGGTTGGGGTCCCTTCGATCAGGCACTGAAAAAAAAGGGCAAAGGGCGCGTGCAATTATCTGTTCGACTCAAACGAGGTGACGATGAAGAGGCCGCCACATTTGAGGGGGTCTACGTCGCCGTGGCCGGTTGATACGGGCGCCAGATTACTGTCGCTTTGATACGGGAGAAATGTTGAACATGGCTGGATTGAGCACTGAGCAGATCAACAGCTATCGCGAGAATGGCTTTCTGATCTTCGAGGATGCCTTCGATGCCACGGCGTTGGAGCCACTGAAAGCCGAGCTCACGCAACGCATCGACCACTGGGTGCAGCAAGGCATCGCCGATGGCCTGCTGAACGACCCACTCGTCGACTTGCCCTTTCATCAGCGGCTATCGGCCTTGGCTGGCCAGCTGGAAAATCCGGAACCGCTGCTGCGACAGGCGCACGGGAAGTTGCGATCGGCAGCTATGTTCGACATCCTCACGAACCCCGAACTTCTCGACGTCGTTGAATCCGTTATTGGCGCCGAAATCCTCGCCCATCCGCAGTTCAATCTGCGCGCCAAGTTGCCGCATCAGGATGCAGGCATCGTTCCGTGGCACCAGGATCTGGGATATCTCGAGGCGGATGCGGAAGAGACCTTCATGGTGAACTTCTGGATTCCCCTGGTGGACGCGACGCAAGAAAACGGCTGCATGGAGGTCATCGCCGACAGTCACCGTGCACCCCTGATTGCGCATACGGCGGGCATGGGGCCGGCGGGTAACTTCAAAGGGTTAGACGATGACCAGCTGCCACCGGGTGAACGCACCATGTGCCCCGTGCGGCTGGGAGGCATCGTGCTGCTGCAGCACAAGACCATCCACCGCTCTGTTCCCAATGTCTCCGATCACATCCGCTGGTCCCTCGATCTACGCTACTGCGATCCACGTCTGCCGACCGGGCGCGATGACGTGCCCGGCTTCATCGCGCGCTCGGCAGAGAATGCAGAGCCGGTCTGTCGATCCGTGGAGCAGTGGCAGTCAATTGTTGCAGCCAACAGCGCCCTCGCTGGCGCCTGAAAATAGCAACCAGGAACTTATCGCCCTCTTTTTGGAGCAGAGATGTCCGAGACCAATGCCCTTCCAGACATGGAGCGCGAGCTGCGCTTCTACCCCGCAGAGAATGCGTCCCCCCGCCATCTGACGTCGACGCAGATCGAGCAGTTCAACGACAAGGGCTACGTGTTTCCTGTTGATATTTTTGACGACACAGAGGCCACCGCCAATACGACCTACTTCGACGATCTCAGTTGCAGGGCAACCGCAGCAGGGCTCAACTCCTATTCCATCAACGGTTGGCACCATCACTGTCGTGGCATCTGGGATCTGGCAACGAATGATCGAATTCTCGATCATGTCGAAGATCTGCTCGGCCCAGATCTCGTGTGCACGATGACGCACTACTTCGCCAAAATGCCGGGCGATCAGCAGCAGGTCTCCTTTCACCAGGATGCCTCCTACTGGCCACTAACACCGAGTAAGGTCGTCACCGTGTGGCTCGCCATCGATACCGTCGATGCTGACAAGGGCCCCATGACCTTTGTACCCGCCTCGCACATGCACGGACAGATTCCGTTCGATCACAGCACACCTGAGGAGCAGAACGTCCTCAACCAGGCCGTCCACGACTACACGCGTTGGGGCGATGAGCCCGTGGCAGTGATTCTGCAGGCAGGCCAGGTGTCACTGCACACGGATCTACTGCTGCACGGCTCGGAACCCAACACATCAGATCGCCGTCGCTGTGGCCTCACGCTGCGTTATCATCCACCCGATGTGCGTCGCAACGATCCCGACCACGCAAGCGGCATCATCTGCCGCGGTTCGGATCCCTCCGGCTACTGGCAGCATACCGAACGTCCTGAAAACGACGAGGTGCCACGATGAAGCAACTTCAGATTGTTGCCCCCGGTCAGGCAGAATGGCAGGATGCAGATGTGCCGACCCCAGGCACCGGTGAGGTGTTGCTGAAGATTCGCGCTATCACCACCTGTCCCCATTGGGACATGCATCTGATGTCGGGAGAACCCATGTTTCCCGGTGCGCGCCTGACCTATCCCATCACACCCGGGCAACCTGGACACGAACTGGTCGCCGATGTCGTCGAACTCGGCCCGGGCGTAGAGGATCTGTCTGTCGGAGCACGTGTCGCCGCCTGGCAGGACAGGGGCGCCGATGTTCGCCTCGGTGGCTACGCTCAGTTTGTACCCTTCGCCGCAAAATCACTGTTGGAAGTACGCAGCGACCTGGCGCCCGAAGCGATCGCTTCGCTGGAACTGGCCATGTGTCTGCAGGTGACCTTCGATCGCTTACGCGAACGTGGCGGCCTGGACGGCAAGTCCGTCGCCATCGGTGGCCTTGGACCAGCGGGCATCATCGCCTGTCAGTTAGCACGTGCCTGGGGGGCAACTCGCGTCGTCGCCGTTGATCCTGTAGCCGAACGACGTGAACTCGCCCTGAGTGTCGGTGCAGATGCCGCAGTGGAACCGACGGATGCCAGTTTTGTTGCCTCCGAGGAGGGCCCCGTAGATATCTCCGTCGATTGTGCTGGTGCCGCGGCGTCCGTTGAATTTCTGATGGATCACAGCAAAGAGGCCGTCGCCCTCTTTGGCGTATTGCGCGATGATTTCGCCTACGGTTGGCGGCACTGGTGTGGCCATCTGGACATCGTCGGTTATGGGCGGCACAATCGTGAGGCCGGCGAACGCGCCCTCGCCCTCATCGAAGATGGCCGCCTCGATCTGCAGCCAATCGTCACCCACACCCTGCCTCTTTCGAGCTATGCGGAGGGCGTCGAATTGTTGCGCTCAAAGCAGGCGGTGAAGGTCTGTTTCCTCCCGTGGGAGTAGAGGAATCCAAGTCATCACTCGACAGACTCGCCGGGGCCACGTTGGCGCCCGTCCCGCCGATCTTGGTATCGATCCCCCGTGGCGAGTTCACCATGGGTTCGACAACAGGCCAGGCGAACGAGCAACCGGTTCGCACAGTTCACGTCGACGAATTCCGCCTCGCCGCGGCACCCGTACCCCGTGCCGAATACGCTGCATTCTTACACGCGACGGGGCACACGCCACCGGACAGTTGGCACGACCCTCGCTTCGTCGACCGACAGCAACCCGTCGTTGCCGTCACCTGGTACGACGCCGTCGCCTACTGTGAATGGCTGGGTCAGCAACTTGAACTGGCCGTCCGCCTCCCCACAGAGGCAGAACGGGAAAAGGCCGCTCGTGGTGGTGCCGAGGGCCTCGACTATCCCTGGGGAAATGATCTGCCCCTCTGGATGGATCCGCACCATCGCGGTGACGACGTCGAACGCCCTGATGCGGTAGCGCAGGATCCACCCAACGAATACGGGCTGCACAACATGGGTGATCTCGTGCATGAATGGTGTAGCGATTGGTATATCGCCGACTACTATGCCGACGCACCTGTGGCGAACCCACGTGGCCCCGAGGAGGGTGTGCGTCGCGCCTCTCGCGGTGGCTCCTGGCGGCACGCGATCAAGGTGACACGTTGCGCCGCCCGCTCCAGCATTCTGCCAGATCGACAGCTGACGGACTACGGCTTCCGCGTCGCCGCTGACGCAGCGCCGCAGTCCTCGTAGCGCCTCGTAGCGCCTCGTAGCGCTGACTCAGCCCCGCAGCGCCGCGGCAGCAAGCTCCTCGTAGAGCGGCCTGCACCGCTCCAGCAAAGGCTGCAGTTTTTCCGGGAAAGGCTCGCTCTTCGGGCGGTAGGCTGCAAACCCCGTCGATCGATGCACCCTCGCATACCAATGGGGTGCCCAGGCACCATCCTCCGGACGAGGCCCCGCCTCCCACTGCAGCATCCGGTCATCAAAGTCGATCCCCATGTGCTCACAAAGTTGGCTCAGCACGGACCGAGGATTCCGCAGGGTCTCCCTTGCGTCGAGAATCACTGGCTTCTGGCCCCTGGCGCGCAGATAGGTCAGCAACTCGTGATGCTGCGGATATCCCGTGTCAGCCAATGTCGGCGTCGCCACCTGCTGCTGATAGGAGGGGAGCATGTCTGCGGGATCGCGTGTCAGGATGACATTGGCCGTCTCGGCGAGGAAGTCGAGATCCAGCTCGACGAGGTGATGGGTCATCTGCTTTAGAAACAGAACGGGCCGATCACAGGGGCCGAGAATGATGTCGCGAACAACCGCCTCACCATCGTTGTCCTGCGAGCGCAGCACGACCTCTGCACCCGGATGGTATTCGTGGGCCGATGAGTGCGACAGATAGTGCGCGTAGAGGGGCTCGTCGACGACGTGTGTGTCCGCACGCTGAGCGAAGCAATACATGAGCGCCGTGGAGATATTGCGGGGACCACTCCAGACATTGATCCGCAGCACGCCGCTCAAACTGATGTGACTCCAGCTTCGGCCCCTGCGGTGGCTGCAGCCACCGCCGCCTCAATGGCTCCCTCGTAGAGCTGCTGCAGGCGTCGCGTCATGGGGCCCGTAGGTCCGTCGACATGGCCATCTGCCACGGCCTCACGGGGGGGGCACCGATCTGACGACCATCGACAGAGATGACGGGCGTCAGCCCACCGAAGGTGCCCGTGACGAAGGCCTCATCTGCGCCATAGACGTCGAACAGGGAGAAGTCCTTCTGCTGGCAGGTGATCCGGGCCTGCTGACAGACCTCGATCACCTTGCAGCGCGTGATCCCATTCATGCAATACGCCCCCGTCGATGTCCACACCTGGTCGCCACGGACGATGAAGAAATTTGTCGCGTTGCATGTGGCGACAAAGCCATGGATGTCAAGCATCAGGGCTTCATCTGCACCAGCTTCCAGGGCCTGCATCAACGCTTGCACTTCATGCAATTTGCTGTGACAGTTCAAACGCGGATCCAGATAGTCAGGCGAACCGCGGCGAATCGTTGAGGTGAACAAGCTCACCCCCCGATCGCGACTGCTGGGATCCGCCGTTTTGTGCTCGGCGATGATGACGAGATTCGGCCCACTGATGGTCAGTCTCGGATCCTGGCTCGGCGTCTTCTTGATGCCCCGCGTGATCATCACCCGCACGTGCACACCATCAATCATCCCATTGGCATCAAGCGTCTGCTGAATCTTCTGCGCCAGCTCCTGACGCGTCATGCCCAAATCGATTCCCACCGTCGCCGCCCCCTGCCACAGGCGGTCGAGGTGTTCGTCAAGAAACACGAGCACGCCGTCGTGTAGACGCAGTCCCTCCCACACACCATCGCCGACGAGATAGCCACTGTCGAAGACAGAAATCTTCGCATCGTCTCGATGCAGAAGCTCGCCATTGATATAAATGCGGACGTCCGCATTGCGTGGATCCTCGAGGGCATTGTGGGTGCCGTGCGTCATCTTCTCTCCGGTGACCTAAGCGCCGTGGGCGCGCGTCATTGTTGCGTGTTCCAAGGCCCTGGTCCAGACATTGTCGTCTACAGACACACGCTAGGTGCCTGCCGTCGTTGTGGCAACTGACGATCTTCGCTTGATTGCGTGTCTCAACCCATAGGAGACTCGATGCCCCTGATCAATCAACTCGCTGGCACCAACGACACCTGGCTGCGTGGCAGCTTTCACGGCCACAGTGACGAACACTCTGCCTGCGCTTCTGTCCCCCTCGCCGACAGTCTGCGTCAATACGAGCAGGTCGGTGCAGGTTTCTACACCCTCACAGACCACGATCACGTCACCGATCTCAAGGCGGCGCGTGAGCAATATCCGCAGCTGTCGATGCTGCATGGCTTCGAATACAGCACACGCGAAAATGTCGTGTTCTGTGGCCCTGAAGTGACCGATCTCTACCGTGAGTCTCTCGAGGACGCCCTGCTCCACGCCGGTGACCTACTCACCATTGTCTGCCATCCACAGCCCATGGGTGCCGCGCGGGAATACTGGACGCGTCGCAAACTCGAAGCCCTGGGCACCATGCCCGATGGCATCGAGGTCTACAACGGTCACTACGGCACCGCGACAGGACGTGCCAACGGACGTCAGCCCCTCTACAACGATTTCTGGGACGAACTACTCACCGCTGGACATCATGTCTTGGGATTCGGTAACGACGACTTCCACGATCCAGAGGATTTCTCGAATGCCTGGAACATGGTCAATGTCGACGACGCCTCTCCTGCCGGAGTGGTCGCAGCGGCAAAGGCGGGTCGCAGCTACGCGACGACGGGCCTACTGCTCGAAAGTATCGTCGTCGACACAGATCACGTAGAGGTAAACGTGTCAGCGCCGGCGCAAGGACGTTTTGTCGGTCCTGGTGCGCAGGTTCTGGCCGCTGCGGAAGGCACACACTTCAGCTACGATGCAGGCGCTGAGAAATATGTTCGTTTCGAGGCCGAGTCCGATGCTGGGCGCATCTTCCTGCAGCCCCTATGGCAACAGTAGCGTAGCAAGGTTAGAGCATCCCTTCCTTCTTCAGGATATCGGCGACGATAGCGTAGGTCGTTCCGTGCATGGCGATGACCACCAGGCCTAACCCTTCCGCCAGATAACCACCGGGATAGAGATTGGGGATGTCGATCGATTCGTAGCTGTGTGGATGCACCTTCACCTGATGCACCTGGAAGCGATAGGTGTCGTGTTTCTCCACCAGTTGCAGTGGTTTCTCGAATCCCTGCAACAGCGAGTAGTCGGCACTGCCGCCGATTTCCTTGAGCACGTGATCCACTTCGATCTGTCGTGTGTTGTCCCCCGCAGCCATCGTCACGACGCCACGATTGCCGTCGTCGATGGCCTCAATCGACGTGATGGACGTGTCGTACACGATCTCGAGGCGCTCGGAGCCACCCTCCAGGATCTCGGCGATGCGCTTGTAATACGGCAGTCCACCACGACTCTGGTTGATCAGGCCCCAGTGAAGGTCACGAGATTGCCGCATGACATAGGTCACGTGGCGCCCGGCGTCGTGCAACTCCGTCGCCGCCCAGTCTGCAGAGCGCCCCCCCCCCACGACAACGACGCGCGCTCCCGGCAGATCCTGCGCCTTCTCATAGAATTGCGTGACGAAGGGCAGATCTTCACCGGGTACTTCCAGGCGCCGCAGCTTGGAGCGCTGACCCACAGCGTAAACGAGATACTTGCAGGTGTATTGCTGCACTTCCCCGGTCAACTCGTCATTGGATTCCGGGAAGGGTGGTCGACGCAGTGTCACCGGATCGGTCCGACGCCAGTCCGACACATCCACCGCTGTCACCAGGAACCCCGCCTCGTGCGGTTCAACTCGTGTCACGCGCGTCCATTCACGCACACGATCTGCCACACCAAATCGCTCGGGAATCCGGTGGTAGTAGTCGATCAGACGGTGCTTGATGATCAGATCATTGACGTCGTAGGACTTGCCCGTCTCCTGCACGTGCTCTGCGAGAGAGTGAAAGGCAAACTCCATCCACTGGCCCGGTGACAGGGTCAGAAGGTTCTCTGGCACATTGTTCCACAGACCGCCGACGCGCTCTTGCGTCAGCAGCAGAAAATCGAGCGGATCCTGCTGGCGAAATTTGAGAGCGATCTGATCGCCCCCATCGTAGAGCTGACGCGGATGATGCAATACGCGGAACAGATCAGCAGGCGGAATCCCCGAGTGCAGCATCGATTGCATGTCGAGGGTGAGTAGCGAATCGGTGTGCTGGCGGAACATGTCCGCAATCTGCGGATAGCGCGCCTGCAGGACCTTGCTGGGGTGGAAGAACGGATGCCAGCCACCCAGGACCGGCGCAAAGGGCAGCCCCGCGGGACCACCACCGACAACGATGACCGTGCGATACTCAGGTGTGCTCAAGTGGATGTCACCAACACGAATGATGTTGCCCGCCCGTTGGTGGCGAGCCTGTTGGACGAATCGGCCCCCCTCATGGCGTCGCCCCTGCAGCCGGCGCCGCGGCCCAACAAGATCCACCAGCACTGACGGCGGCACCGTCGCCGGCTGTGCGGTAGCTGGCGCCGTGCGCCGCACCAGCGATGCGGTGGAATCGTTCGACGCGGTGTCCCATCTCGGTCAGCCCCTGCTCGATGGAATCAGGGACACCGGGTGCCAGCTCCAAGGGTTCACCTGTCGTCACGTGCATGCGTGGCGCCACGGCTGTGTCATGCAAGGTGACACCTGAATCGACCAAGCGCGCCACCATCTGCGTCATGACGGCGATGATACGGCGCCCACCAGGCAAGCCCAGTGCCGTATCGTGTTCGGCGCCGCGCAGCATCAGCGTGCCCACATTGTTCAGGGGTCGCTTGCCTGCGGCGACAGAGTTTGACAGACCCGGACGCGGATCGAGCCGACACATGCCGTGTCCGAGGATCAGCCCCCAGCCATCAATCGTGAAGCAAGACCCGAAGGCGCCGCCCTGGGTGATCGTCGCCGACACGACATTGCCCTCTGCATCGGCAGCCGACACGTGACTCGTCTCGGGTCCACCACCGCCGGCGGGCCAGGGATCCGCATCGACGCGATCGGGAAACTGCCGCAGTGCTTCTACACGTCCTGCGGCGTATTGCTTGCAGAGCAGTCGTTCAATCGGCACGTCCACGTAGTCCGGATCACCGAGATACGTCAGTCGATCGCGCCAGACGAGCTTCAACACTTCTATCATCTGATGCCACCAGCGTGGATCGTCATCGCTGAGCGCGGGCAGATGATCGAGCATATTCAGCGCCTGTAGAATCGACAGTGGCCCATTGGGCAGAATGCAACCGAAGATCTCCGTGTCGCGATAGCGTGCCGAATACGCCTCCGTCACGCGCGGATGGTAGTTGGCCAGATCGTCGACGCTGAGGATTCCGCCTGCCGCCTGTAGCTGATCGGTCATGGTGCGTGCGAGCTGCCCCTCGTAGAAATCACGCCAACCTGCGGTTGCGAGCCGCTGAAGGGTTTTCTCCATGTCCGGACGATGCCACACATCGTCCGGACATGGCACGGTGCCGTCCTTCAACAGATGCGCCGCGGTCGCCGGAAAGCGCCGGATCACCTCTTCATTGTTGCGGATCGACGCCGTCGTCTGTTCGCTGTAAGGGAAACCATCGGCGAGCATGTCGAGGCTGGGCTGCACGATTTGTGCCCAGGGCAGCCTCCCCCAACGTTCCCACAACGTGCCGATACCAGCCAACTGTCCGGGCACGCCAACGGCCAGGGCGCCGTAGACATTGGCATTGTCCCGTACGGAACAGTCGTATTCGCTCTCATTGAGTCCCGCAGGGCCCTTGGGCAGGATCTCGTACATCGACTCGTGCGCCGCCGCAGGGGCACGCGAATTCGCGTCGATGGACCAGATCTTCCCACTGGCGCCATCGCGAACCACGGCTGACATCATGTAGCCACCGACCCCCGTCTTGTCCGGATACCTCATCGGCACGGCCAGGCACGTCGCTGCGGCCGCATCGAAGGCGTTGCCACCCTCGGCAAGGATTCGCGCCCCGACGCGGGCGGCGTCCTCTGGTTCAGCGGCGACGGCCCCTACGTCACTGTCGATCTGCGGTCCTTCGATCATCGGCCCCGTCATCTGATCAGCGCCATGCGACGCATGAGTTGTTGGCGTTGTCCGTCATGGCCGCGCCATTCGAGGCGATAGAGATAGACACCACTCGCCACGGCCCGACCGGCCGCATCGACTCCCACCCAGGGCACTCGATACACACCGGCCGCAAGCACGCCCTCTGCCAGATCGATGACGTGGGCACCACGGATATCGTAGACACTCACCGTCACGTGTCCTGTCTGCCCGACATCAAAGCTGATCGTGGTTTCGGGGTTGAAGGGATTCGGCACATTCGGCGCCAGTTGCAGCGCGTTGGGCTGCACATCCCCCTCTTGCTCTTCCACGGCAGACGAAACTCGGGTCGGCTGTAGGAGCCACTTCGCCGTCTGCGCCTCGAAAAGGAAATCCTCCGGGTCGCTCGCCGTGCCAAGTCGGTCCTCACTCAATTCCACGCGGGCCACATTCAGAGAGACCCCGTCCGGTGACCACTCGAAGGCGATCTCTGTGTCGTCTGCGGAGAAGGAGGGGAAAGCGAAACTGCCCGTTTCCACGATCACCCCGGCATCACCGGAGACGATGTCGTAGATCCAGATCTGATTGCTCTCGTCCACCTCATCGTAGAAATCGAAGACAACATGACGGGCCGTCGTCGTCGAGAACGCGGGATTTCCCAGGTGTAACCCCTCCGGCTGAGGCGGAAAGAGTGGTAGAATGCGGTCGCTCTCGGCATTCAGCAGATTGACATTCCAGTAGGAGATCTCCGCCCCCGTGCCGGTCGGCACAACATTGAGGGCATCGTAGATCAACACCTGACTGTCCTGATCCCAGTCCATCGCGTCGGCGAAGAGCACGACATTCGTCTCGACGCCGTCTTGCGTCGTTGCACCACGCAATTTGATTTCGCGACTGTTGTCCGGGTCAAACAGATCCAGTATGAAAATCGTCGTGTCGACGAAGACCGTCGTTGCCGCCAACAAACGGCCATCCGGAGACAGGGCGATGGACGACCAGTCGCCCGTGTCACTGAGAATCGACTCGTCGCTACCATCGCTGTTGATGATGCGCAGATTGTTCTCCACGTCGATGAACAGGACAAAGGACCCGTCTGCCGCAACATCCACAGAGTTACCCGTTTCGGCGAAGACCTGTGTCGATGTCAGCAGCTGAATATCGTCATCGGAGTCGAAGTCAGATCGCACCAGATACAGACTCGTGTCGAAGCCGTCGCCATTGACGACAACCAACCATTGCTCACCCTCCGCTGCCACGGTGCCCTCGGGTGCTTCGTAGCGCGCGTCGATGCCGATCCCCACCGCTTCGAAGGCATCTTCTACGGCAGCCACTTCCTGTGATTCTTCGCCAAACAAATCCGTCGCTGCACGATTCGCCGCCCACCGAAGATCCTGAAAATTGGAGCGAATGTTGAGATACCTGGCATCGAGGATGCGATAGTAGATCTGTTCCGTCTTGTCGTGGCCGAGAGCATCGGCCATCAGGAAGCAGGCGCGATTCGGGATGCCACTGTTGACGTGCACACCGCCATTGTCAATCGAGTCGGGCAGACTCAAAAATTCATCCATGTGACCCGGTTGCCAGAACAAGTCTTGTGCCCCCCCCCCATTGGCGGGCTCTTCCATGTCCCGCAGCGCCCCTGTAGGAAAGAACGTCGTGCGCGTGACGTCCTCACCCAGCTGCCAGTCCTCCCGATCCACCATGGCGGCGAAGACATCGGCGAAAGACTCATTCAGTGCACCCGACTGGCCGCGGTATTCTAGATTCACCGTGTGCTCGATGACTCCATGGGTCATCTCGTGGGCGGCCACATCGAGAGCACCTGCCAGCGGCTCAAAGACTTGGTCGCCATCACCGAAGGCCATGAACACGCCATTCCAATAGGCATTGTCCATGGGTGCTCCCTCGTCCGTCACATGCACAATGGATATCATCGTGCCGCCCTGTCCATCGATGCCAGCACGGCCGTGTACGTCGAGATAGTATTGGAAGACGTCTCCTGCATGATTGTGCGCTGAAACGGCGACCGGATCATCCCACGCATTGTCTTCGGACACTACATGGAAGACCTGACTCGTCGCGGACAGATCCTGCCCCTGTGCGTCGAGGGTCAGAATTCCACCACGCGGATCATTGATCACATCCGGCTGTGCGGCGCCGAAGGTCGAGCGCGATCCGTCCAGCAGGAAGAACTCACCACCGACCTCATAGGTATGGATCTCGCGACTCACACCCAACACGTCCGTCGCCGTCGCCACAGCGGGGCCATCCTCGGCCGTCGCATTGTACCAGTCGAGGATCTCACCATCTTCAGCGTCGACAAAGTATCTGTAGCGATCACGCAGATTGGGGCGGATTTCGACCTGCCACGAGAGCTGCAGATTTCCGTCGCCCGGCAGATACAGCAATCGCACCACGGGCCCGTCGTATCCCAGCAGTCTCTGTGCCGCCGCACCTAATGGCTTGAGTGCACCAACACGCTGCGTCAAATGTTCGAGCGCCGCCTCGATCGCCCGTTCCTGCGGCAGACTCACCGACGCGGCGATGGCGATGTCACTGGGGCTGTAGTGGCCATTGTAGCTGAGCAGTTGCCCGGTGGGGGCTAGATGAAAGACCAGATCTTCCCCCCACACGGGAACCCCGTCGATCTGCCGTTCGAAACGCACGTGCGTCGCGCCCTGCGCATCTTGCAGGGTCTGCAGGTGGGACAGCTCCGCGTCGGGTTGCTGCAGTCTGAAAAATCCCGCGTGTTCTTCGACCATGGCCAGCGCCTGCAAGTGTGGCTCAGCACCCGGCACAACACGCGCCGACCCCGTCCGTGAGTCCCCATCGATTGTACGTGGTGTGCCCGTCGTCGGCGCCCACGTCACGGTCCAATTCGCCGGTTGTCGTCGTCGCGCCAGCACTTCCGCCCATGTCTGCCCGCCTGCTGTTTGCAAACCACCGGCCGTCTGCAACCCACCTGCCGTCAGCAGAGCAGCCGCAGGGCCGGGAGCTGACGTGGCAATTCGGCCAGCAAGCTGAGTCCCTGCCTGTGGCGGCACAGGAGCCAGGCGCTGACGGCCCACGCCGAGTGTCCGCGGCGTCGCTGGACGCGCACCCCGCGATAGTTTCCGCTCTGCCTTGGTCTTGGGTGAGTCCGCCTGCACCGGCAGTCCATGCCACAGCAGCGCCGCACAAAGCATCCCCAGAAACAGACGCCCGGCATTCAGACGCCCACCTCGAGCTCTTGCCTTCATTGCCAATCCTCTAACACTGCCGTTTACACAGGTTTCCGGCGACGATCAACCAATCCACGAATTCTTTGGGTGCAGACTCGGGCAGTGAATTGCCTGACCAGGTCCAACGCTGCGACGTCGAATCAAACATCAATTGTGCCCAACTGGTAAGATTTCCACGCTCGTCACTGTGCCAGTCTTGTGCGCCTTGCACGGCGACGGCGGCGCGCAGACGATCGCCTTCGTCGGCTGTCAGCTTTCGCGTCGACAGATGAGAATCTGCCCCCGCGCTGAATGCCTGAAAGGTGGTAACAACACCGGCACTGTCGATCTGACACCCCTTGCGCATGCCCGTCATTCCACCAGCGGAGCCGATATTGATCGTTGGCAGCCCCGTGGGAGATTTCGACTCCTCTGCCCCTCCACAGGACAGCAACACCAGACTTCCGGCAGCGACAGTGGCAGCCAACGTCCGGCGAAATCTCAAGGGCGACTCATGGGCGACTCGCCAGCAGACGCAAGCCACCCGCTTCCACCGTCAGTATGGCTGCGTCCGTCTCGAAGGCGACCAACTCACCGTCGGCTGCATCGACCCAGCGAGTGCCTTCCCGCCGTTGCAAGTCAACAGCGACGGCGGCACTCGTATTGCGATTCACGACCAGCACGTGAGTTGACTGTGACCGATCGCCAAAGAAGGCGAGGTCCACGTCGGCCGTAGCGCTGTGAATGGGTTCATCTGCCGGCGCCTGGGCAGCCTCGTAGCCACCACGAAAAAACAGCGGCGCCAGCCGTTCACTTACGGCCATCAGCATCGCATTCAGCTCACTCACCGCCTCATAACGTTTCGACGGCAGTCGCCCCTGATCGACGAGCCCGTGATACGTGCGTCGCTGACGCACCGAACCATCGTCGTGACGAATCACCTCTTCACCGGAGCTGTAGAGGAAGTAGACGATGCCAGAGGCGCCGCGAGACAGCGCCAATCCCGCCTGCAGTCGAATCTCCGCCGCGGACGGCTTGCGATAGTAGACGCCACCATCGCGGTCCTCGCCTTGCACCTGCACAATCGCGTGCCAGCGGCCAAAGCGATCTCGCAAATCTCGCGCGACACCATCATAGCCGTCTACAAGCGCATCGATTCGGCGACCGAGTTCTGGCCCCCACGCGGTCGGCACATTGCCACGAAACACGTAGTGCTCGTGTTGGAAGACATTCGCCTCGCCGCCCTCGACGAAGAGCGCCTCCAGAAAGCGCTCCTTCTTCGGATAGCTATCGAGACGCCCCACCACCACCGCCGGTCGCAGAGAATCGACATCGCGCAGAATCCGCACCGTGCGACCGAGTGCGTCGTAGGCAGCGGCACGATAGTCTTCATGGCCAATGAGATATCCACCAAAACCAGATTGCCCACTCCAGCGGCTCGCCAGCGCTTGTGCCCGCTGTGTGACATCGGCGTCGAAGCTGTCGTCTGCCTCATTGCGAGCAGCCCAATTGTGCAACTTGTCGTAGGGTGAAAAACCCGGCGGCTCGTAGTAGACGGGCAGTGCCATGCCCGCATCAGAAGCGAAAGCCATCGCCTGCGCCTCGGCACTGCCGGCGTCGTCCGTCGCCCGCTGCAGCCACTGAATTTGATTGATTCCCAGTTCGATCAGCTGCTGCTGATCGTCGGCACCGAGATGAACCTCGTCATCAAAGCCGGCAGGTAGCCAGACGGACAAGACCAGAGGGCCCACAGGCACTGCACTGGGTCCCGCATGGCGCTCCTGCAGTGGACTCGCGCCGCCACAGGCGGTGGCAACCAGGATAACACACAGAACGAGTCCCAAACGCCCAGTCCCTCTTATCATCGTAGAATCTCAGCTCTTCAATTTTGGATTCGACGCGTGACGCTCGCGATCGCGCTGGGTGCGCTTGTCCATGGCCAGATCGAAGGCCTCTTGCAGATCGATGCCTGTCTGATTTGCCAGACAGATCACGACGAAGAGCACATCCGACAATTCTTCGGCAACGTCTGCCAGCCCCTTCTCATGCCCCGCCTTGAAAGACTGGTCACCATAGAGTCGCGCCATGAGGCGGGACACTTCCCCTACCTCTTCGGCGAGAATCGCCGTGTTCGTCAGTTCACAGTAGTAGCGCACGCCGACATCGCGAATCCATTCGTCCACCTGCCCCTGCAGATCCTTCAGACTGGCGGCATCGGCCATCGAAACTTCAGCCCTCAGCCAGGTGCGCGTCGGCAACCAGATCGAAGGGCACCGGTTCCAGACCATCCTTGGCGCGCTGTTCATTGACCTCGTGAATGCGCCAGGGCACAGCGGAGCCGTCATCGCGGAAGCGTGCGTAATAGCCGTTCGACGTGCGACTCAGAGGCATCAGCGGTTCAGATCGGCGAATCTCTTCGAGCTCACTGGCGCTGAGTTTGTCCCCCGTGGCAATATCGACGACATCGATCTCTTCTAGGCGGATCGTGCCCAGTTTGCGCGCCGCGGCAAACTGCAGATACGGCGTCGCCAGTGGATCGAGCCCCATCAACCACGTGCCCACTGTATCAACGGAGACTTCATCGACACCGACCAGTGACCAACCCAAGGGATAATTTGCGCCCTCGTTGAAGGCCGTGCCGTCGCGTCCGATGAGACCATCCACGACGGTCAGTCGCGGAAGTTCGAGAGAGCGAAGGGCCACTAACAGATCACACAACTTATGATAGAAGCGCTCCTCAAAGACACTGTAGCCACTGTCGCCAAGACGTATCAGGGCTTCCGCACCGATCGGTTCGTCCACCTCCTGCGTCGAACACAGATGCCGCTCCGGTCGTGCGAGAATCCCCATCAAATTCTTGATGGACAGCGTCGTGCAGCCAAGGTTGTGACACTTGGCGAGAGGAATATTAAAGAAGAAGGATGAATCGGTGACGGCCGTATAGATCGGATAACGATCGTAGACGACACCGCCATCGACGACGACATCACGCGCAGGCGCATTGTTGTACGGCATCAGAATTGCTCCACGGTCACCGATGGCATCGGTGTAGCCCGCCATCTTCCACGTATGGTCCTTGTCAGGATCCTCACCCGACTGACCATCGCCCACAATCAGCCTGGCCGGATCGATGCCGCGCCCCGTGAGAGACTCGATCATTCCCGCCAGAAACCCGGGGTGCACGATGATCCGTTTTGCCGGCTCGTAGAGGACGGTCGCATTCGGCTTCAGGCAGAGATCGCCTGTCTCCGGCAGGTCCAGTTCGAGTGTATCGAGCGCCTTGTGTGCCAGCTGCTGGTACTCTTCGAAGGGGGCCTCATTGCCGGCCACCGGATGACGAGCGATGTAGACGCAGTCGGGGGATAGTTTCATAGAGTCTTGAACCAGTGTCCGTTTGATGAGAGACAGTCTGTAGGGAGTGCGGCCAAGTTACTGTATACAGAAAGACCGTCAAGATACCTGCAGTCCATGGCTGCAGTCCTCTGACGGTCTCGACTAGGTGCTACGTAAGGTGCTTGCGGTCGGTGCTCTTACCTAC
>Ga0114999_10003929_pt1 | contig 18310 bp, 20 predicted proteins | sample ArcticOcean_MG_C_3_FD_89820 | JGI IMG/M metagenome (GOLD analysis project Ga0114999, IMG submission 89820) | Marine microbial communities from western Arctic Ocean - ArcticOcean_MG_CB8_126 | ecosystem: Environmental > Aquatic > Marine > Oceanic | place: Arctic Ocean: Canada Basin | collected...
GGATTGTCGTCGTCGGCGCCTCGATCACCGTCCGTCAGCAATTTGAGGCCACCCGCCTCGAGCATCCGCATCATCATCGAGGTGCCCGACCGTGGCAATCCCGAAACCACAACCACATCAGCTGTCATTCCCACACCTCTCCATCTTACAGCCGCCGCCGATGAAGCAGGAACAAGAAGAAGGGACAACCCAGCAGTGAGGTAATGACCCCCAGAGGAATCTCCGCGGGCGCGATCAGGGTCCGAGCGAGGATATCCGCTCCGACCACGAGAATGGCTCCGCCCAGTGCAGAGGCCGGGAACAACCTGCGGTGATCGGGACCGACGAGTAACCGCATCATGTGCGGGACAAGCAACCCGACAAATCCAACGATACCGCTGACTGCCACGGCGGCAGCCGTTAACAACGCCGTGGTACCGAGCAGGAGCAGCTTGACCCGCTCGACATTGACTCCCAGGTGTTGAGCACTCTCCTCTCCCTGAAGTAGCAGGTTGAGATCGCGGGCATGTACTTGTAGCACAATCACACCCACTACCGCGTACGGCCAGACCATCTCGACATGCTCCCAGCGGCGCGAAGCCAGGCCTCCCAGAAGCCAGTACAGTATGCGGTGAAGATTCTGTTCGCTCATCAGCATCAGGAAGGAGGTCAACGCCGCCGCCAGAGAGCCGAGCGCAACCCCCGTTAACAACAAAACGGGAACAGCCACCTTGCCCCCGCGTACCGAGATTCCGTAGACGAGCATCGTCACTGCGAGGGCGCCGACAAAGGCAAACAACGAGACCGAGTGGATTCCCCACACCCATATCTCCAGTGATAGCGAGAGCGCGATTGTGGCCCCCAACGCAGCGCCAGAAGAGACACCGACGACGTATGGGTCTGCCATCGGATTCTGAAAAAGGCCCTGCATCACCGCCCCACTCAGTGCGAGCAAGGCGCCGATGAGGACGGCCAACAATACCCGCGGTGGTCGAATCGTGCGGACGATGATGAACTCAGCATCCGTGATTGCCGCTGACGACGACAACTCGGACAATGACGAATCCGCTCCCAGGAGGATGGCGGCAACTCTGGATGGCTCCACGGAGACCGGGCCCATGCCCAACGACACCAGCATCAGGCAAGCCAACAGCGCGCCCAGTAGAGGGATGGCCACCGACATCCGCCGTAGTGGATGACTCAGCGCTCGGCGTGGGGCAGTTCCGCTCAATCGAGGGTTGGCTTGATGGGCGTGATCGTCTTGAAGATACCTGCTAACCGCTCCAGACCATCGACCATTCGCGGGCCAGAGCGGGTGAGAAGATTGGCCTCGATGTAATAGATGTGTCCTTCCCTGACCGCGGGAATTGAACGCCAGCCATCGATGCCGCGCAGTTTCTCGATTTCAGCTGCCATGTCTGTATAATCTGACGAAAGATGCGTCGTAATGAGGACATCAGGGGCCCAAGCCACGACCGATTCAAGGCTGACTTGAGGCCACCGCAGAGGAGCTTGTGCGGCAACGTTGATACCGCCGGCCTCATGGATGAGGTGGTCGATGAGCGAGCCGGATCCCGCAGTAAAAATCGGGTCCCCCCAATAACCCCACATCACGCGCGGACGCTCATCCGGCAGAGTACTTCGGATCGATTCGGCAACATCCGCCACGCGTTGACGTATGCGTTGCCCGAGAGAAGCAGCCGCCGACTTAACGCCCAGCAGGGCACCGATACTCTCGATGGAACTGAGTAAACCGGGAATGGTCTGAATGTCGAGTGCAACAGCTGGCACCCCGAGTTGCTGTAAACTCTTGAGTCCCTCCAGATCATTGCCCCGAGCCGCCAGCACCAGGTCCGGTGACACGGACATCACCCGTTCGAGACTCATGTCAGAGTACGAGGCCACCTTTGCAATGGTGACAGCCGCCGCCGGGTAGTCACAATACTCGGTCACACCGACAATTCGTGACCCAACCCCGAGGGCGAAGAGCAGTTCAGTGTTACTGGGTGCAAGTGAGACGAGCCGTTGCGGCGGGTTTGTGAACTTGATCTGGACGCCCAATGCATCGACCACCAGGGCATCGACGGGCTGCGGGCTTGTCTGACCAGGGCTCAACTGTGCGCTCGAACCGGACCCTGTCAGCACAACCGCGGCCATGACGATCTGTCGAAAGCGGCGGCTCATTCGTCGACTCCCACCACGACGGATGCCGCCATGGATTCGTTCCTTCGACGCGCCGACACCGGGACGACGAACGGGCGCTCTCCGTCGTACTCAATGTGAACGTCAACACCGTAGGTATCACGAATAATGTCATGTGAAATGACCTGTGCCGGAGTACCGAAGGCATGGGGCCGTCCATCCAGCAGCAACAGGATTCGATCGCAGTACGCGGAAGCGTGATTGAGGTCGTGTGTCGCACACACAATGGTCAAACCCTGCTCCTGGCAAAGTTCGTGGAGGAGCTCGAGAAGCTCTATCTGGTGATTTATGTCAAGGTGCGCGGTAGGCTCATCAAGCAGCAGGACCTGCGGTCGTTGACATAGTGCGCGGGCGACGATCACACGCTGACGCTCTCCCCCGGACAACTCCAGCACATTGCGATGGGCCAGATGCATCGTCATCGTGCGCGACATCACCTCGTCGATCACCAGCTCGTCGTCATCGGTCATCGATCGAAAGCGGTCGACGTAGGGATGCCGGCCCATGGCGACGATCTCACGCACCGTGAAAGCGAAGGCCATGGGCGTCTCCTGGGGCACGACGGCACAATAACAGGCGATCTCCCGCCGCGACAACTGATCCAACTTCTGGCCGCGCAAAAAAATAGTCCCGGCCGTCGGCTTGATAATCCCGGACATCGCTCGGAGGAGGGTTGTCTTGCCGCATCCATTCGGCCCGATCAAGCCGGTAAAGGAACCTTCTTCAATCCTGAGGTCAACCTGATCGACTACGGTTTCGCCAGCCCGATACCCTGCTGACACCGACTTGAGTTCGAAGGTCGGTGTCGGGGAATTCTCGATGTCACGCATAAAAAAACCGACATAGGTAAACGCAGGTCGGCTCGACTCTTCTTCTTCAGGCCACAAAGCGGCCCTTGGTGGAGGTCGGCCTTTCCCGCGAAGGCGATACACAACTCCAAAGCTCCGGGCAGGTCTCCTGGCTTCCGGCTTGACGCATCCGCTCCTTCCCAACCCCAGGATCGAAGTCAGTGGACATACTACGGATTCGCCTGCTCCAACAGCTCACCGGTTACAGTGGCGCGACCGCGGCGGATTTGCACCGCCTTCCCTATTTCCCGAACTGCTCTAATTATACAGGCCCCAATCAGGCGGGGTCAACAGCGACCACTCACACTTCATTTGCGGTTAATGACCCATCGAACCACCGGCACTATAACCAGTCCCGCGAGGACGACGGCGACGAGAACCTTAACCCAGGTGGGATTCCATTCGTCCCAGTTCTGTTTTCCGCGCAGGCGTCCCTCGAACAGACCGTAACGCGTGCTGGGCGCCAACTGCGCAGCCACCGTAAGCTCCTGGCGAGCCTCTTCCCGGCGATCTTCCTTCAGCAACAGGTTAACAAGGTTGTAGTGCGCTTCCACAAGAGCGGGATCAAAGGCGATGGCCGCGCGGAACCACTTCTCCGCTGCTGGCAGATTGTCTTCTTTGAAATAGCACCCACCCAGATCACTCGACACCTTCGCTTCTTCTCGATGCGAGATATCATCGCTGTTACGCGCCGCCTTAATCGCCTGTGTATAGTAACGTTTGGCGTTTTTGTAATCCTTTGATCCGTAGTAAATCAGCGCTAAATTGGACAACGCCGGAAACAGCGAAGGGTCGAGCTTTACCGCCTCCTTATATTACCGTTGAGCCGTCTTCAGATTGGCTTTCTGCCCCTGCCCCGTCTGATAGGCATAGCCTTTTGTTAAAGGCCTCTTGCGCTGGAGTAAGGGATTGACTCATGGCGCTGCCGGCGAGGCACAGTACCAGCAATAGGATCACGGACACCGAACGATTCAGCATGATGCCTGCCATCACCGAGTCATCCTCTTACCGAGCACAGCGACAAACATCGCCATCATAAACGTGCCCGGGCACGGAGTAGGGTCACTGCGAACAAAGGTGAAACTCCTGCCATCATGGTGCTCATCGGTCATATCACGGTCGCTCCTATCCGACATGAGGTCCCAGACTACATGACAGTCCGGACTACATGAAAGTGCCGCTTACACTGGCAAAAATCGTCAAGCTCACAGCCATGAGTCCACCAGCAAAGAACCACCACGCGACATGCGACCGCGGCATGGCCGGTTTGCACCTGCCTCTGCCCTGCTGCTGCCTCGACCTCATGGCCACAGTTTGCTGAAACGCCTGCCGGGAACCGTTTCCTCCATCGGCGTTGGTCGGCGGCGCCCGTAGGTCACGCTCGGAAGTCACCCATTCCTCTGCCAGTTCAGCTTCGGGGTGGTGAACAAACTCACAGACCCCATCGTAGATGCGCTTGATGCTCTCGGCGTCCGTCGCCTCATCATAGTCGGCCAGGTGTGACAAGGGCAACCACTGCTCTGAACTCAACCCTGAATCGATCGGAAACTCCAACTGCGCCTTCACCCGGGAGCCCTCAAAACCTACGACGCGCACATAGGCAGCCGGTCTGCAGGCCGAATAATCCACCAGACAGCAGCGGTACCCAGCACCGCCGGCAAGAGTGGATACCCCCTCTATCACGTGCTGCAGCAAGTCCGCGTCGCATTCCTGCCGCGCCCGAATCAGCTGTTGTCGCAATTCTCGTATGTTCGGCTGGTCCACGGCTTTCGCTGTACCTAGTTTGAGTCGTCCTCGACGCCCTGGCCGGTGATGAGCTTCCATGGGTGCTGTGCTATGTCACGAACGGCTGACGATGCGGTATGCAGGTTGGTCAAGGTCTCGTCGATCTCCTGCTGCTTGTATTGGACCAAGGTGTCGACGCGCGCCAGGACCATGTCCATGCGCTCGACCATCAGGCGCAGAGCATGGACCGAGACACGAACATCTTCGCTGGTACCGGCGATCAGGGTGTCCGCTCGGCTCAGTGTCATACTCAGGTGCGACAAACTCTGGTCCATGCCATCCACGGTTCTCTGCAACCCGGGCTCCATGCCGTGCATCATGTGCCGGCTGACGACGAGCAGACTGTCGGCGCTGCGGGTTACCCGACCCAGATCATCTGCGATACGGGAGACGTTGCCGCTGATGCTTGCGAGCCTGGATCCCAGATCAGCTTGCGCCAGCGCGCCTCCAGCGGCTCCGAGTTTTTGAGCAGCCTCCTTGATCTTCGTCATCAAGTCTTTCATGCCCGGATCGGAACGCCCCTGAATGCGACTCTTCGGGGCGAGCGCGTCGACGCCGGCATCCGTTACATCCAGATGCACGAACGCTTCCCCCACCAGGCCACTCCCACGGATCTCAGCAATGGTGCCCTTGGGTACTTCATAGCGCTTGTCGATGCCCAACTCAACCAGAAAATAGGCCTCTCCGCTGGGCGGCCTTGGTCGAAAATCAACATCCCTGACCTGGCCTATGGTGAATCCCCGCAGTTTAACCTTAGTGGCCTCATTGATGCTCCCCATGGTATCGAATTCGGCGATGATCGAGTAATGATCCGGACCTTGTTGCTGGCTCAGCAGCAGCCAACCAAAGGCGACGACGGCAACGACGACGAAGAGGCCGACCAACACGTGACCGGTCTTGGACTCATTCAACATCAATAGATTCCCCGTTCACTCACGCCCATCAGGCTTCAACTGGACGCTGCCTAAGCAGTGGCTCGTTCTGGGTACCAGTCTCAGACTGGGTCGGAAGTTCCGAAAACAGCATCTTTACCAGGGGGTTGGAAGACGACGTAACCGCCTCACGGTCCCCGACCACGTGCAGTTGCTGTTCGTCCAGCACGACGAAGCGATCACCGAAGTTCCAATACCGGCTGATGTCGGACGTCGTTGCTACTCGAGTTAACGGCAAGGTGCTCAAAGGCTGCGATTCCGGATGTGTAAAAAACTTCGGATAGTAGCCGAAACACAACTCACTCAGCTGCCTGGCGCATCCCGGGCTCAACCCCGCCGCCGGGTCGTCAAGCAGGAGCAGGAACGGCTCGTTTGCCAGGGCTCTGGCAAGCGACACATAGAGGCGCTCTTCTCGATTGAGGCCAACCGGACGCAGGCCGGGCTTGTTCAAGCGGTCTATCCCTAGTTCGTGTAGCAACAAGTCACAACGCTCATCGATTTCCGTTTTGCCCATGGCCGTACGGTGGTGGTAGGTCAGGGGCAGGGTAATATTGCGCCGTAGATCCATATTCTCGATGAGTCCACCGTCGCGCATCACAGCACCAGTGCGAGAGCGCAGTTGTTGCAGGTCAGGTGCCGACTTCATGGCCACGTCATGACCGTCAACCAGGACCTCCCCCTGCAGACGCGTTCTCGCCTCGGAACCCAACCCGGGCAGACCCAGCATCAGTCTGATTACGAACGACTTGCCCGAGCCTGGAAGGCCGGCCACGATCAACGATTCACCGACATTGACCTTCAAGTTGGCCTCTCGCAGATAGACCTGGCCGTCAACCTCCAGCGTTACGTTGCGAAACTCAACCAGCAAGGTTGTGTCGCTCACATCAAATCCAATAGAAGGCCGCCGAAATGACAGCGCTCGAGACGAAAACAAAGAACATGGCCTGAATAACACCTGACCTGGCCACCATCGGCACTTCGTACGGGGCACGCTGTGCACGCAGTCCATGGTAACAGGAGAACAGGGTTATAACGAGACCGAAAAGGATACTCTTCGACAGGCTAATGTACAGATCAAGCGCTGACAGCGAATCAACGATGTACTCCAGGTACAGACCGAAAGGCATGGTTAGCCGGATGCTGGCAACCAGAAACCCACCGATAAGAGCGACGACGTCGAAATAGGTCTACAAGCAAATAAGTGAGATCATCGAGCCCAGGATTCGCGGGGCTATCAGATAGTGGAGAATATCAACTCCCATCGATTCGAGTGCTTCAATCTGTCCAGTGATCTTGTTGGTGGCCATTTCCGCAGCCATGGCGGTTCCCGAACGGGTGATGACGACCATGGCCGTCAAAATAGGTCCGAGCTCACGAACGATGCTGATAACGAGAATCTTGCCGATCAGTTCGTTGGCACCAACGCCCTGCAACTGAGGTAGCGACTGAACTATAACGGTCGATCCAAGCAGCAGTGCCAGAAGGCTGACGAAAGGCAGCGCCTCCAGGCCGGTGAAGTACACTTGTTGCAGGGTGACACGGAAAGCGGCACGAAATCCCTGGTGTCCGCAAAAGCGGATGACGGCACTCAGCGCCCCTGCGGAGAATGCAGTAAGGCGCCAGGCGTTCTCAAGCGAACCGGTGATCTTGGCGCCAATAGCCTCCAATGATCCGATCAGTAAGCCCAAGAGTCCTCGTAGGATAGTAGTGGCAGGACGTGGGGGAGAAAAAGGTCAAGACCAACAGCCGAGTCTATCAGAAGTTGAATGAAACTCCTGCACTCAACTCATTGTACTGGACGGTGCTGTCATCGCTCTTTGGAACATTCTGACCGGTCTGTTCCTGTAATTCCTGCACGGCCGCACTTTTCACTATCCCGGTGACTGAAAAGACCAGGTACTGGCGCAGGTCCAAGCGGACATCTAGACGTTCCGAGAGCCCGTAGCGCAACCCACCGCCATAACTGATCGAGGTGCTTGTCTGTAAATCAGTCGCGGAAGAAAGCGCCGCCTGTGTGTCTTGAGGAATGCCTGTGGGAAGATCCGTTGAGGTCACGGTGACCGCCCCAAACCCGACACCGACGAACGGCTTGAACTGGCCGGCGGGAATATTGAGGAGGAAGCGCCCCTCATAAAAAATAGCCGTCGCGGTCTCTTCCGAGTCTACTATCTGCCGTGGCGGACGGGCGATCATCAAAGAGGTCTCACCGCCGAATATCGAACTCCCTTTGCCCCATCGCAGACCAAAAGCTGGGGCCGTTTCCAGATTGGCCTCTTCGTCGAATCCCACTGTCCCGACAAACAGGGAAAGATCGGCGTTTGTGGGTGTCGCCACCGAAAAAATGGTAAGCAACGCGACGCCGAATCCGATCAGATAGCCGCTCCGGTAAGTCATGATTAACCCCTTGTAGGCAATGCAGTTGTACTTGTCTTTATGCTCGCTTGAATGGTACGCAAGGTGTCCCGGATACGCAAGCTCACAGCACCTGTGGTAGCGCACCCCGTGGCCGCTACTGAACCGGTTGTCGGCGGTGGCCCAGTAGGCCAGCGAAACAGCTGATCTCGTCCAACCTTGACCGTGACCTCTACCTTTGTTTACCAGAACCAGATCCATCGAAGCCGGCACCTGCCCGCGTGCCAGCAGTTGCCCATTGTGCCTCCCCAGCGACTTGTGCCCATGAGACAGGTGCCGATCAAACCGTCCACGACCACACCCAGCGGCGCCAGCCTTTGCAGCCGGTTGATCGAAATCTGCCTGGTCTGTGCAGTGTTGGCCGTTTTATCCGCCCAAAGGGCACTGGCCGCCCCCGAGCCGATTGAACCGACCTCGCCAATCCGGCGAATCGACCGCATCCACATCACCGGCAACGAACGCACCCAGACACAGATTATTGAGCGTGAACTGCTGTTCGCCGTCGGTGACACCCTGGACGAGGCCGTGGTTGCCGAGACTGAGCGCAACCTCCGAAGGCTCCTCTACCTGGGAGATGCGACGATCTCGACGGTGGTCCAAAACGATTCTACGGCATCGATACGCATTGCCGTTCAGGACCTCTACTCGCGCGCGCTGTCACCGTTGTTTGCCGGTCAAACCAGCGAACTGAGCTATGGATTGGTGGCGCTGGACTACAATTTTCTCGGTCGGGGTCAGGTCGCCCAAGTGGAGGTCAACCACGACCCCGTCAGCGGCAACCGGATCACCGCTTCCCACCGTTTTCCACGACTGACGGAGGCCCGCCTCGCCCTCGCCAGTGATTTCACTGCTGCTGCCGAGGGACATGACCTGTCGTTGTCCCTGAGCAGGAGTTACCACTCACTTTCCACTCGCTGGTCTTACGGCACCCGGCTTTCAAGTCATGAGAGCATCAGTCGACTCTACGCCGGTCGGTCGTTGACGGCACGGTACAGCAGTTCGTCTGAAGCCGCTACCACCTGGTTCGGACACTCGGCAGGTGACCAAACCAAGGTACGTAGCAGTTTTTCCATGACGGTCCAGGACCGCAGCTTCACGCCGACCCATGGTTTCAGCTACACGCCGACGGATCGCCGCCGCGTCCTGCCAGCCGTCGCTCTAACTCTTGGCGACCGCGCTTTAAGCGCGCGCGTCACGTGCAGCAGCTGGGCCGACTGGAGGATCTGCAAGTAGGCAGCTGGATCACGCTGCGCGCCTCCTTGTCACATCGTGGCTTGGGATCGGACCGTACCTTCCCGGTGTTTTCGGGGTTGGTGGTTCCGCGCTTCGTCATCGGCCAGTCGACCTTCGGCTTTGCCAGCTTGTCGATCAGCTCGCGGATTCAGAACTCAAGCTACACAAATCTTATCACCTCATCGCAGCTACGGACCTACCACCGCGTGGGTGACGTCCACTCCATCGCCGGACGCGTACGGTTCGATACGGTGAGCCGATCAGAGGACGCCGCCCAGTTCCTGCTCGGTGTTGATCGCGGGCTCCGAGGGTATGAGCCGCGAAGTCTTGATGGCAGCCGTCGTTTGCTCTTTAACCTCGAGGCGCGCCCAACCTTGTACACAAACCCGGACTACGTGTTGGCGGCTGCCTTGTTCGTCGACGGTGGCAGGGTGTGGTCACCCCCAGCTTCTGACCCCTATCTGCGAATCGCCATCGGGGCGGGAGCACGAATCGGTCTTCCCCGAGTCTACAGCACGCCGGTGATCAGAGTCGACGTCGCCAGAGGGCGCGTCTGGCAAGTTTCGGCCGCCGTCGGCCACTACTTCTGAGGCGGGGCCATTTTGTCTATTCGCTCACTCTGAAGAAAAAATTAAAGCCTGGAGCGTTTCCGTCGATAAACGAAATAGGAGAGATGCAACCATGAAACGAATCCAGGTTCTTATCATTCCCCTGCTGTTCACTTGGGGCCTAGTTGCGACGGCCGTGCCGACCTGCGGACAAGCCCTGCTGTTGAGCGATTTTGCGACCGGGAAAACCATCATTGAGGCAGGAATCGGCGACACCCTCGACATCGCCATCCTCGCTGAACTCGGCCGCCTGCCCGCGGCCGGGCTTTCTCTGTACGTGGCTGTCCCCGAAGGCCCTTTTGAGATCATCGACCAGAATCCAATTGACGGCACTCTAGCCCCTTTTCGATCGGGACCCTTGTTCGCAGGGGGCGTCGAAATCACCAACTGTCTTCTGCCCCTGGACCCCAAGGTAGGGGCGCCGGCGAATCAGCGTCTGCTCCATTACACCACCGTGCTCGGACCCGGTACGCAGCGGTCCCGATCTGGCGAAGGCCTGGTCGCCCTCTTTTCCGTCATCTGCGGAGAATCGGTCAGTGATTCTCAGAACGGGATATTCAGCAGCCCGATCCACGAAACACAGATGGTGATGAGCGACGGCTCCGAACGGTTGCTACTCCATGACAGGGGGATCAGCATCAGCGTCGATATCGACATCGACACCGCGGTACCCTCTGTGACATGGGGCCAGGTGAAAGAGGAGTCAGGGCCGGCGCAGGACTAGGACTGCACGAATGGATTCACCTGGAACGGCGGGCGTTAATCATGCACCTTTGCGTGTATGAAAATTCTCGTGGATGCCGATGCCTGCCCGCGCGCGGTGAAAGAGATCCTCTTCCGTGCCGCCCAAAAACGCAAAATCACGATGACCCTGATCGCCAACCAGTACATGCGTGTGCCCTTATCCGAACACATCAACAGCATCGCCGTGTCGGCTGGTACCGATGAGGCCGATGACCACATCGTCGAACTTGCAGAGGCGGACGATCTGGTGATCACCGCCGACATTCCACTGGCGGATCGCGTGGTCGCCAAAGGCGCCACCGCCATCGATCCCCGTGGCAAACTGCTCACCGCTGCCAACATCAAAGAGCGTCTCGCCACCCGAGACCTGCTTGAAGAGCTGCGCAATGCCGCTCTCGTGGAAGGTGGCCCCTCCTCCTTTGGCCCGCGCGACAGCCAGGCCTTTGCCGATCAGCTGAGCAAGTTCCTGCAGTCGCTGCCCTGAGCTACCTACCGCGGCGGCAAAGATCTGTATGAATCCTGAGCGCCGTCGGTCGGTCGTCAGGAGATGTCAGGTGCCCAGACACGGTTTTCCCGTGCCTCGAAGAACCCCTGGTTGGTCGGCTTCAGCTTCCAGATTTCGAGTTGGCGGATCTTCGTCGGGGTGCCGTGGCGACCGGCGAAGGAATACAGCTTCAGATGGCTTCCGTCTCGGTAGTCCATATAGGAGGTCAACGCCGCCTGACGACCGTTGACGAATACCTCCACCAGGTACTTGTCGACGAAGATGCGCAGCTCCAGGTCCTCCCCCTCCGGAAGGTCGGCCACGGCGAACGGCGCCTCCGTTTCGCCGAGGCAGATCGTGCCGGCTTCCGGTCGCAGGATAACTGGCAGGCCCTGGTTGCCTTCGCCGGCAAACAGCAGCAAACCGAAACGCTTGCTCTCGGCCTCGGAGCGGTCGACGCTGAGACGCAGCTCGAACGAATCGCTGTCAATCTCGGTAACGCGCTCCGCGACTCCCTCTTCCCCCCCCTTCACGGGCGTACCGATCTCCAGATTGTCGAGGGTGACGGCATCGAAGCGCAGCGATTCGAGTTCGCGCAACGGCTGGATGCGGAGGCTGCCGTCCTCGGCGAGGCTCAGCTGGCGCGGCAGGGACTGGACTGACTTGAAGTTGATCTGGGGATCGAGGGTGCACAGCCACGCCCACATCACGCGGCGGCCGTCCGCGGTGAGGACGCTCTCCGGCGCGAAGAAGTCGCGATACCAGGGCTGGGTCTGCGACTGACCGGAGCGCCGCCAGTTCATCCGTCCGTGAGTTTGTGGTACGAAGTGCTCGGCCTCGGCGTCCCAGTCCCCGAGGTAGTAGCGGCACCCCATCGAATGGCTGATGCACAGGAGCATCCACTTGTCACCCAGCGGGTAGAGATTGGCGCAGGACAGGTCCTCGCCGATGGCGACGTCAGGCATGTCGTGCTTCAGCAACCCCCCGACGTAGGTCCAGTTGGTGAGATCGGAGGACTTGCACAGGGGCAGACCGGCAACCGCGGAGAAGGCGTAATAGCTGTCTCCGATGAGAAGACCATCGGGATCGTCGAGGAGGGGGACGTCTAACCCGTCGGGTCCCCCCTTTGCCACCACGGGATAGGGTTTCTCCCACCGAGTGAGCTGGTTGTCGGCGCTCACGGCGATATAGGAGTTGCCCGGTGTCCCCACCCCGGCATAGATGGCCGCCGGCTTCCCTTCCTTGGTGATGAATCCGGTGCCGCTGAACATGCCGTGACCGGTGAAGGAGGGTTGCAGCTTTGTCTTCTGCCATGTCCAGTGCAGCATGTCGGGGCTGGTGACGTGGACGAATGAGAAGGACTCCCCATCCTTCCAGGGATGGCGCAGGATGTAGTGCAGGTGATAGGTGCCATCCAGGCAGAACGCCACGTTCGGGTCGCCGGGCGAGCTGTCGCCGCCGGGATGCATCAGGTGGTAGTTGAGCGCCAACTCGTCAGGTACGACCGTACTGTCTGCGTGTTTCATAGCGGATCCTCTGATCGTCGATTTTGTGAGCGATGAGACGGGATATCACCGGTAGTTTATTCGGGCCATGGGGAGATGTCGCAGTAATGAACATATAAGGCGTGTTATCGGGCGTCGAAGCCAGACTGTGATCGGCAGTCGGTGGTCTGGCCTCTGAGAGGCGATGACGATCACTCTAACCGATACAGCTGAGCGTCGGGTAGCATCCGCGACACCTCGAAGGGCTCTATTACCTCCTTCTCTAACGACGGTCGCAGGATGACAGACAGAACCAGACAGTACCTTCCTGGACACCTGGAAGCGGACCTCGCTCTGGTTCTTTCCGGTAGTCGCCCAGCGCGTCGATGCAGCCAAGATTGCGCGACTCCTTCGACGCGCAGCTCATCCTCAGCACACAACCGCAGTCAGTTGGGATTGCGCAAGCCCATCTACAGCGCGCGGAAACCGTCAGTTCCGTTGCCGCGAGGAAGGGCAGCAACATAGCGATGCGTGGAGCCGGGTATAGGGCCTCTATGTGAGAAATAGGGCTAAACGTCGTTGACTCTGTCGTAACGCTGCCCTGTCACCAACCATCTACCTGTGGGGTTGGTCCGCGTCGCACTCACGACATTTCCGCTTGGGTCCTTCTTGAATTCCATCTCGAAGGGCCACGACGCGATGTGGAATACAGCCTTGTTCTTGGGGACAAGTCGGCTTGTCGGCCACAGCCAACCGTGGTCGTGCATCACCAACTCGGTTCCTTCCAGGCGGATAGAGAACTCGACGTCGTCGAGATAATAGCGCGTCGCCTGCCGCATCCGACCACCGACGCGGCGGGTGAAATCCTGACCTCGCACACGTAGCTCATTGTCCAGGCGGGTCTGTCCAGCAACACGCCGTGGCGCCCGGTTGGCCTTATAGGTATACACGCCAGTGTAGGCACTCAGATCCTCTGCGGAGAGTTGATGACGCTGCGTCGGCAGTGAGAGAAACTCCCCGATCTGTTGCTCGTATTGATCCCATTTCTGCTGACTGTTGTCGATGTTCAGTCCTGGTAGATCCAGCTCGTCGACGAGCTGCTCCATGATCGACCTTACATCCAGCCAGAACTGGACGAGTCCGTCAAAGCCCTGCAGTCCCTGCTGTTTGGCATAGGCACACGCTTCGTTTTCGCGTACATACTCGCTCTCGATCTCCTCACCTCGTTCATCGCAGATGCGTCGAAGAGCACTCGCGTAGTCCGGCTGGTGGACGTAGAGCAGTGACGGCGTCATGGGTTTGCAGAAATCAGCCACCTTGTGGATATCCGTGACGATTCTCTTCCGACTGACCCCCACCCGTAGCAACTGACTTATCGCGTTCTGCAAAAATTTGCTTTCGACGACGACGGTGTGGCCCGACTCTCTCGATGCAAAATCCCGCCATCTGATCAACTGGTCCCGGCGGTAGCGGGCCGAGGACTTGGCACCGGACGGCCCTCTTGGGGTGGCCAGAGGATGCGGCTTCTCCTCTTCGTGCCACCAGCGGCATGACTGGCCATCACGCCGGTACTGGTCACTGATGAACTGCGCGGTCGAGGACTTGCCCGATCCGGGCAAGCCTTCAACGAGGATCAGTTGGCTGTCCATGCGGTCAGTTGAGTGAACTTCTGCCGTCATCATTTTTTTGGTTGCTCTGTCAGTTCAAGTGTCAGCTCAAAAGCCCGAGCGGATTCAGATGCAGCTCTGCTAAACCCGATCGGCTACCATCCAGACCATGCCCCGCCGGCGAATCATTTTCTGGAAAGGAAGATGACCCGGTTTAGCAACGAAACAGGTCATCAGCCCGGATGTCTCCGGTCGCATGAGGGCAATGTGAACGCCATCTTTCCACGTGAACGGCCATTTCGGCGCGCCGATGACGACGAGATCGCAGTTTGATTGCGCCTGGCCATCCTGAATGAGTGGCTGCATCGTCGACAGGAACGAGACGTGGTCGGGACCGTCCCGGGAGTCGTCGGCCAGACCGAACAGCTGCCGAATACCGACCTGAATCGTGCGTCCCTGGCGGATATGCTCTTTGAGTTCATCGAGGTTGCCTGCCAGGCAGTTGCCCTCGGCATCGTGTTCGTACACGACTCGCCAGCGATCACAGACGAACCACCGATAAACCCCGTACGGGTAAGCCAGTCCATCGTCGCTCGCAACATCACCCCAGAGCCATTTGATCTGCTCGAATTTCCCGGAGGTATCGTATTTGAAGAGGCTCATGTTCGGCTGCTCGACTTCGAGTCGGTGGTGCGCGTAACCGTGGTGATGACTCATCAGCCCGGAAAAAGCATCTCCCTCACCAGAGTACGTCTGTTGGAAGTAGATCGTCTCTTCGTACCATTCCGTCGTCATGTACAATCGCAGATCTGCGCCGCGACGCACGGCGGCAGCCAGGTCTGACACGTTTCCCGCCGCGATGGTCAGATCGGCCTGCTGCTCGAGAGCGAGTGTCCAGTCACTTCCTTCTGGCATACCTACTGTTCCTTGTCTTCGATCGGTTTCGAGAAGGGTTGTGGCGTTAATGCGCTCGTGACTCAGTCGAAGATGACAGTGCGGTTACCGCTGACAAAAACACGATCCTCGAGAACCAATTTAAGCGCCTTTGCCAGGACGAACTTCTCCACGTCGCGGCCGGCCTGCGCCATGTCAGCTGCACTGTGGGTGTGATCGATGGGAATCACACTCTGAGAAATGATCGGTCCCTCATCCAGATCCTCGTTCACGAAATGGGCAGTGGCCCCGATGATCTTCACGCCACGGTCAAAGGCCTGCCCGTACGGCCTCGCTCCCGCGAAGGCGGGCAGAAAGGAGTGATGGATGTTGATGCACCGATTTGAAAAAGACGCCACAAAATCGGATGACAGGATACGCATGTACTTGGCCAGAACCAGATAATCCGACTGGTAGCGGCCAATGGTTGCCAGTAACTCGCGCTCATGAGCACCCCGCTCCATGTCCGCGTGAGGAACATGGTGATAGGGAATCTCGAAACGCTCGACGAGGGGTTGCAGTCGATCATAGTTGCTGATCACGGCCTGGATTCGGGCCGGCAATTCTCCGTTGTCGTTCCTCAGCAGAAGATCGCCCAGACAGTGCGATTCCTTGGTAGCCAGGACGACGATGTCCTTGGGTCGCGGTTGCGTCAATTCGACATTCGCCGCCGCTGAGACCGAGGAGCGCAACTCCTGCAACAGTTCATCGATGGAGGTGCCAGCCGTGGCAGAGCCGGAACCCTTGGCCGGCGCAAATTCGGTCCGCATGAAGAACCGCCCCTGGCGCGGATCGACGAACTCGCCATTGCTGATAATGTTGAGACTGTGTTTGTAAAGGACGCCTGTGACTCGGTGAACGATCCCGACTTCGTCAGGGCAATCGATGCGGAGGATGTAGTTGCTCAATGGGGTGCGGGCCTCACTAACATGTTGAGCCTGATGATTACTGCTGGGCTTCGGAGAGTCCGTAGATGGCAGCATAGCTGAAGGTCAAATGCTGTCCGCCCCAGTCTGGCATGTAGCCGGTGCTGTAACAATAGTCTACCGTGCGCCGGGGAGGCCCGGAAGTATTCATCAAGGAGCCATGCGTGAGCGCTTCGGCGAATATAATGCAATCGTCGGCGTCGGCCTCAACCGCTACCAGCGCGGGCTAGGCCAGCCCCCAGACTTCGGCGGCCGTGCCGCCCAGGATCTGGTCTCGCTGTGATTCGCTCAGGAAGTCGAAGCCCTCGCGCACCAGGCGCAGTTCATCACCCAGTGACAGCCAGTTGTGTTTGGTCCGATGCTGCCCCGGATATCCCGTGCCCCACAGACAACGCTCGGCACCGAAGGCGTCGACCAGCATGCGCACGTACTCATGCAAGTCAGCGAAAGGATACTCCTGTCTGGAGCGCCCTTTCACATCCGAGATCTTCATGTGCAGATTGGGATGCCGCGCCAGTTCGACGATCGGCTGCCAGGCCCCGGGACCCTTGTCGAGATCGGGGTAGCCCATATGGTCAATAAGCAGCTTGATACCTGGATGGCGGGTGGCGATCTCATCGATCTGATTGGCGAAGGGAGGGGTCGTGTGGAACTGGACAACAGCGTCGAGTTCGGCCAGCACCTCCCACATACGGCGGTTGCCAGGCGTGGTCAGCACCTTCTCGTCCTTGTAATACATCGGGTGAAAGCGAAAACCTACCAGACCCCGATCCTCGATCCACTGCCGCACCGCTTCGGCGTTGCCAGCCTCGTCCTGCGGGTCCACCATCCCATGGCCGACAAAGCGATCTGGAAAACGCTGGACCGAATCGGCGATGTAGGCATTGTCCCACGTCGACCAGGAGGTCTGCACCAGCACCGCCACATCCACCCCATGAGCGTCCATGTCGGCGATCAGCTCATCCGCCGTCGCCGGCTCATCCGGCACAGACGTGAAGTTCGGCGCTGTGGGCCCCACCGGATAGCGCGGCGGATCGATCTCCCAGACGTGTACATGCGAGTCGACAATCATGAGCGAATCGCTACGCGGATGTGCTGGCTGGCTTTGGTGCGCAGTTCGGAGATGTTCATGCTATTCCTTCTGACCCAAACCAGGGTCGGTAACCACCGAGTGAGACCGCTATTTTCATTCTGATCTTGCCTCCGGCCAGTTGCCTCTAGGTCCTTCGCACCGCGATAGATGCTTCCCCGGTGCCACGCCATCTTGCCGTGACGGACGGTGATCGTTCGGGCCAAACCCGAGCTTCGGATCGGTTCAATCCCCTATACTCTTACCTATACTCCCCCGAGCGCGGGAAAGAGAATCCCCAGTACAGCGGTGAAAGGTTCGCCATGATTGACCCCACATCCGACAGCGACAAGACGAAAGAGCAGCTTGTTGCCGAGTTGGCCCAATTGCGCCGGCAGCGGCGCGATGGCTTGAAACCGGGGAAGTATCCATCGCAACACCCATGACCAGACCCCCAACCTCATGATCGTAGAAAGAACGTCCATGTCAGTGTGAAGTCGAGTACCCGTTCGAGGTGCTCAGGGTAACGTTGCGGCCTCGGTCCTGACCGTCCGCCCGGTGACCGACTGCTCGGGACGGCGCATGGCCGATACTGCCGCTTCACTCATTCCGGGTCCACCGGGCACTCCGTCTCCAAGGAGGAACGAATGCCATCTTTTGACGTCGTGAATAACGTCGACATGCAGGAACTCAGCAACGCCGTCAACAACGCCAACAAGGAACTGGCGCAGCGTTGGGATTTCAAGGGGTCGAATTCCGAGATCGAGTTGAGTGAGAAGACGAATCAGATCGTCTTGCGGACCGAGGATGAAATGAAGATGCGAGCGCTGGGTGAGCTTCTGGTAACGCACGCCGTGCGGCGCAAACTCGATACGGACTGCATGGAATTCAAAGCCATTGAAATGGTCGGAGGCAGGATGCTGCGCCGTGAAGTCGAAATCCATCAAGGGATCGATCAGGAAATCGCACGGCAGATCGTCAAGGATGTGAAGGAATCGAAGGCGAAAGTACAGGTGGCCATTCAAGGAGAGGAGTTGCGTGTCTCGGGCAAGAAGCGGGATGAC